>PJEL010000020.1_pt1 | contig 171196 bp, 134 predicted proteins | sample 1853271 | NCBI WGS metagenome assembly PJEL01 (sample SAMN08108733, study PRJNA415343) | Invertebrate metagenome, whole genome shotgun sequencing project. | host: Globobulimina | place: Sweden: Gullmar Fjord | collected 2015-08 | reverse complement strand
ACATGGCTGCTTCTGCGCCGCCGGTCACCATAATATCTGCATCGCCATCTTGAATGAGCTGGAATGCATCGCCAATCGCATTGCCGCCTGATGCACAAGCGGTCGCGGGCGCGCTATTGGGGCCTTTCAATCCGAATTGGATCGAGACATTACCTGCACATGCATTGACCATGAGTTTGGGAACGAGGAACGGGGTAACGCGGTGCGGCCCCTTGGCTGCCATCTTCGCGCTTGATTCTTCGATTGAGCTGATACCGCCAACACCGGAGCCGATGACAACACCGCAGCGGTACGCCTCTTCTTTTTCAAAGTCGATGCCACTATCTTCGACGGCTTCATGGGCGGCCCACAACCCAAGGGCTGCAAACCGATCAAGTCGTTTGAGCGTGCCTCGTTCGATGCGCTCTGTTCCCGTCCAATCGGTGACGGGAGCGCCGAACTTGACGGACCATTGTTCCGGTGCATACCCCTCGATGAGTTGCATATTGGGTCGACCGTTAACGATCTCTTCCCAGATCGCGCCCTGAGAATGTCCGAGATTGCAAATTCCGCCAATTCCAGTGACTACAACGCGTCGCATATCCGACTCACAAAGGTAAATAGGGTTTTATCCATCGCACTCCCATGCGTTGTGCAGCCAACAGGCACTGCATTTTTGCTCAAGGGTTGTTAATGGAATGTGACTCTTACATACTCACTCAAACAAATATTCCGCCGGCACTGCAATCAGATTCCGCGGACGGCTTGCACGTGCAGGATCAGGCGCAAATTCAGTCTATAGACCGCCCCTCTAACAAGAGAGGAACTCGTATGACAAATGGCAGCTGTTCTGTGTTATCTTATTCGCCGCCTGCTTTGGCCTTCAGAATAAACTCGATGGCCTGGCCGACGGTTTGAATCTGCTCAGCATCTTCATCTGGAATGGAGGTTTCGAATTCGTCTTCGAGTTCCATGACGAGTTCGACGGTGTCCAAACTGTCTGCATTGAGATCGTTCACAAAACTTGTTTCACGAGAGATCTGGGCTTTTTCCACCCCCATTTGCTCGCAAACAATGTTAATCACTTTGGCTTCGATTTCTGCCTCGTTCACGGGCGTATCTCCTCAGGAGCATATAGGTATTTGGTTCAAGGCCTGCTCACAAGCAGGCCAGTCGGTTCAGTTCGTATGATAGCCTTGGAGACAGGTGCCCCCAATTTCGTCGTGAAATATAGGCGGATTTACCTCGGAACACCACCCAAAGGCCCCGAATCCGGGATCAACCGGATTGAAATAAGCGATTCCGGCCTACCCTTCACGATTAGGGAACATCACATCGCGATTCCGCCATCCACGCAAAGCACTTGACCGGTGATATAACTGGCCTCATCAGACGCCAGGAATGACACTGCAGCTGCTATTTCGTCCGGCTTGCCCATTCGGCGCATGGGCGTCATGGCTGCGGCCTCTTTTTTCAATTTTTCGGGGAGATCTGCGGTCATATCTGTCTCGATAAAGCCCGGAGCCACGACATTGGCGGTAATCCCTTTGGTGGCGAATTCTCGAGCAATCGATTTGGTGAGCCCTATGGCTCCTGCTTTGGCGGCTGAGTAATTCGCCTGCCCGGGTCGGCCGATCAAGCCCGTCACGGAGCCGATCGTCACAATTCTGCCGAACCGATTGCCCATCATGGCTCGGACACCCGCCCGAACGGAGACGAACAGCGACTTCAAATGGACCGCCAAAATGGTCTCGAAATCATCATCCGTCATTCGCATCAACAGACCATCTCGAAGGACCCCCGCGTTATTACACAGGATGTCGAGACGGCCATGTTCTTTGGCTATTTCAGTGATGCAACTCCCCCAATCATCACTACTTGCGACATCACACGTCCGCACCGAGGCACTTCCCCCCTTGGCGGAGATTGCACTCGCGACATCTTGTAGCGGGCCCTCACTTCGGCTGACGAGGACGACGTGCTTGCCGTCCGCCGCCAATCGCTCTGCGATTGCCTTGCCGATGCCTCGGCTGGCGCCGGTTACGATTGCTACACGTTGCTCGTTGGTCGTCGATTCTGACATAATTACTCCGAAACGGGGCCGTTGAATAGAGCCCGGCCGTCATTGGTATCTCTGCTTACTTTTAAAGCTGCGCCATCATAGAGTCTCCATGAAGAGACAGTTCGGCTGCCGATCGTTCCCCTAGTTTAGAGGAAATCAATCGCCACGTCGAACCAGAACCCAATTCTGGGGGGTTGATCGGTGAATACGCTCGGCTTCGACGACCAACCCCCTACCATCGCCTCCTATGCCCCAACTGGACCCCCAAAAGAAAGCCCTCACCCGTGTTACCTGTGGAAAGCACATCGTGCCGTACCTCAGGGACGAAGTCGAAGCGCTCGGATTCGACGTCCAAGATGAGGATCACGCAGGTATCCACATCGGGGCGACCTTTGTCGAATGTACCCGATTGAACCTCCAACTCCGAACCGCGTTTCATGTGATGTGGTTGCTCAAACGCTTTCGCTGCCCTTCGCCGAAAGCGTTGTACACCCATGCGTCTTCGTTTCCGTGGGAGGAGCTCATCCCGGTTGATTCGTATTTCAGTATCACTTCCAGCGTCGACAATCCGAAGATTAACAACACGATGTATCCGAATCTGGTGTTGAAGGATGCGATCGTCGACCGGATGGTGAAAGTGCATGGACGTCGGCCGGACAGCGGATCAGACCGATCCAAGATCGTGATCAACTTATATTGGAAAGGCGATCGGGCGTGGATCTATTTAAATACGTCAGGTAACCGATTGGCGGACCGGACGTATCGCAAGATTCCCCACAGAGCGCCAATGCAGGAGACACTTGCCGCCGCCACCTTGCTCGCAGCCGGATACAACGGCTCCAAGCCGCTCGCCAATCCAATGTGTGGTGCCGGCACACTCGCCATCGAAGCGGCGCTCATCGCCACGAAGCGTGCACCGGGTTTGATTCGCACGAACTACAGTTTTATGCACACGCTGTTGCATCATGATGATGCCTGGCAGAACATTCGCAAGCAAGCACATCAAACGACCATCTCAAAAAATATCCCTGCAATCGTGGCATCTGACCATGATCCTCGCGCTCTCGACGCTGCTCGCAAAAATGCGATGACAGCAGGCGTGGAACATCTGATCGAGTTTGTCGAATGTGATTTTTCGCATTCGCCGATCTGTCAAACGCCGGGGCTGGTCATTCTCAATCCCGAGTATGGCGAACGTATTGGCGATATCGAAGCGCTGGATGAAACGTATGCACACATCGGCGACTATTTCAAAAAGAAATGCCCCGGTTGGACTGGCGCTGTCTTTACGGGCAACATGAAACTCGCCAAACGGGTTGGGTTGCGTCCCAGCAAGCGTATTCTGTTCATGAATGCGCAAATCGATTGCCGCCTGCTGCTCTACGAAATGTATGAAGGCAGTCGGAAGAAGACGCCGGATAGCGACGAATCCTCGGCCCAATGACCAATCCTTGAATTCGCTCAAGATCGGCTCAACGCGAATAGGCACCCTTGGGCTCTACAGGAGATTAACGGAACCAAACATGATGAGTGAAGGCTATGAATGGGATCCCGAAACGCCGCAAGAATTCCTTGTCTACGCGGAAACCGTGGAGATCGCGAAGAAGGCACTGGATGACGGGGCCGAAATCAACGGCTGGATTGATGGAACTTACCCAACCGCGCTCCACTGGGCTGCCCGCGGTAACAATCTGCCAGTCATACGATTCCTGTTGGCCAGAGGTGCAAAGGTAGCACTAGAGACTCCTGATGGAATTGAACAGGTTGAGCGGGGATACTCAGTGCACTATGCCGCCGAAAATGGACTAATTGAACTTCTCGAGATACTGCTCAACGCGGATGGAAAAGAAGTAATAAATGAATTTGATTACGTCTCGCGCACACCTCTAATGTGCGCCGTACAAAACGGACACCTCGACGCCGCCAGACTACTCATCGATTCCGGCGCTGATGTAAACGCAAACGAAGAAGAGAGAATAGGCGAAACCGCTCTAAGTGAAACGGCAGAAGAGGGAACAATCGAAATGATCCAACTGCTTCTAGAGGCAGGTGCTGATCCAACAATTGAAGGGTGGATGCGTTTGACGCCCATCAACAGAGCTGAGCAACGAGATGATGGACTCGGGCCAACTATTCTCAAGATGTTTCGCGATCACATGAATGAACCTGCATCTCAATGGGTCAAGAACCTTCTGCCTGATAATCAATCAGAATCGGACGCGCTTGATTTGCTGCGAACCGAACTGCAACAGGAGGATGCATGCACGCCTACCCATCGACTGTTGATGTTATGCATGCAAGATGATTTAGGTGTTTCAGTCGAAACGCTCAAGGAAGCGGAATCGCTTTTGCGCGCTGGTGCTGACCCAAATGATTGTGCTGTTTCTGGAAATCACTCCGCTTTGTATTTTGCTACACTCAATGAGAGAAGTGCATTGGTGCGTTTGCTAATCGGCGCGGATGCAACGATTGCACGTGACCACGTTTCGCCAATCTCAGATGATTACCGGCAGCGCGAGGATACCTCCCTGCACGCGGCGGCACGAACGAACAATCACGAATTGGTGGGGTACTTTCTCGATGAGTCAGATGGCGTGGAATTTCTCAACCACTTTAATCATCAACAACACGTACCCCTCTTTGATGCTGTTCAAAACAACAATCTGGAAATGGCGGCCACTCTTCTCAAGGCAGGAGCTCATGTCAACGCGATGGCATTTCCGAAGGTTGCAAACACTGCCCTCAAGAATGCTGCCGAAGCTGGGACGGTTGGCATGGTACAACTCTTACTTGAGTACGGTGCTGACCCAACCATTCCTGGGTGGATGATGAGAACATCCCTTTGCGAAGCGTCAGGCCGTCGAGATAAGGACGGCCCTACCATCTTGAGATTGCTTAAAGAACGCTTACGGGCTAGCGATGCCGACTAGGGGTCGATCGCATGTCATACGAGAGAGGTTTGCGTTATAGCCCTTTGGGTGAAAATATGTGTGAGGTTGAGTGTGGGTAACGGCGTTTCCGTTTATCTTATTGGCGGAGCGCCTGGGGTGGGTAAAACAACCTTGGGGGCTGCTCTCGCCCGCCGACTTGGGTTCACCTCGCTTACCGTGGATGATCTTGTCTCTGCAGCGCAATCGGTGACAACCTTGCAATCCCACCCGAAGTTGCACATCTTGCGAAAGCTCCATTATTTAGAATACTATACCAATAGCGATACTAATCGCTTATGCGCAGATGCTGACATTGAGCATAAAGCCGCCTGGCCGATCGCAGCCAGCGTGATCCGCAAGCATGTTCGAAACGGTGCAGGGATCGTCATTGACGGATGGCACCTTCGGCCAGATCGCGTGGCTGCGTTGCAAGCTGAGATTAGCAATATTTGGGCGGGTTGGCTGATCGCTGAGCCCAATGTGTTGGTGGAACGCGAGTCCAACAACCGGGGATGGCTTGAAGGATCGACCAATCCTGACCAGATGCTCGACCGGTTTCTTGCTCGGAGCCTCTGGTTCAACGAAATGATAGAAAATGAAGCTCGCTCGATGGGGATGCATGTGTTTCATCAGACAGGCAACAAGTCGGCCGACCAACTCTGTGATGAAGTCCTGGCCATCTCACCTGATTGATTGACGAATGAGCACCCCTCACTCCACAGGCTCGCTTCAAATTGAGGCAGCCTCACGCTCGCTTATCGCCCCATAACCACACCATTCGAAGGCAACCGGTTGATTCTGCCCCAGAATCGATGCCTTCAATCAGTCCAGAAAACTATTATTGTTTTTGAAACGGTTTCTTGACAGAGCGGTAGGCATCAGTTAGATTGGGAATGGACGATGCAAGCGCGTACGAGGCTTCTTGCATCTTTGACCTACCTGTAGTACCAAATGGGTTATATGAACTTAGGAGCCTCGAACTATGCGTACTTTTCTCTCTGTTTTGTCTGCCGCGCTGCCTATCGCGCTTGTCAGCCCGTTCACATTGGCTGAGACTGAAAACCACCAAATAGAATATTTTTGGGATGTTGGTGACGGCAATGATCCGGTCGAGCTTGGGTTCCCCCAGTTTGACACGATGAACGGCACACGCGAACTCACCGGAGTTACCGTCAGCCTTGACGGGCAATTTGATCTCACGATGTCAGCTGAAAATATGGAACCCGATCCCGTCTTGGAGTCAGATTGGTTTGTCGACTCCGCCATTCTGATGTTCTTTGATTTTGATGACTTGCCCATTGGGCCGCTGACGGGTGGTGGACTGGGTGTGTTTTCATCAGACCTTGCAGGAAACGATCGCAATCCTGGGACAGGCGACGATTACACCGAATGGTCGTACAGCGATCAATCTGCAGTAGGCGACGTGGACATCAACGACACTGATTTTTCAGTGTTTCGAGGCGAAGGGACATTGGATGCGACGCTGTACCCGTTCTTGTCGCTCGGGCTTTCAGCCCCGCCGCCCAGGATAGGTGTCGATGTCGTCAACCACGCCCATATTGGCACGATCACTGTTACATATGAATGGCAATCATCCGCTGGCGCAGTATTGACGGTCAATCCACTCCCATTGATTGCAGGCGCCAAAGCAACGATCAGCGCTTCGAATATGTTCCCTGATACGCTCACATTCCTCGCCATGAGCACGAGAGGCACCGGCAATGTGTTTGTGCCACAACTGCAAATCACAGTCGACCTGCGTAATCCCCGACAGGTGATGGCTGCAAAACGCACTGACAACAACGGCGACGTAACATGGGTCGGATCCGTCCCCGAAGGTTGGACCGGCCGCACGGTCTGGCTGCAGGCTGCCCAAAAAGGATTGAAGACGAAGGTTGTCGAAGCACCGATCGACTAATCACACATTGATTCGAAAATGACAAGCTCATGTGGTGCCAGGAACATACTGTGTTTCTGGCACCGCACTGCTTTCTCCCCATGAGCAAACGTTACTTGCGTTCCTCGAATCAGTCCAAGCTATCTCTCCGCCTCCTCGCACACGGTTCTTTTTAGAAACGCTGCCGGACGGTCCACTTGCGGGTGGCCTTGAGTTGTTAGCAGAAGAATCACGCTATCAACCCGGCGTTCTCTTTTCCTTTGTTGATAGGAGTGTCTCTCCAGTTCCTAGGAATGAATTTGCAACTCTCGTTTGGTCGCCCAACTAACGATCAATTGATACACTCTCTTCCAACCCCAAGATCAACTTCCATTTTGAATTTAGAACATAAGTGAGATTGAGAATGAACACTACCGCTCCACCCACTCAGCCCGGCCCACTGCCCGTACGTGCAAAGGTGTCAGGCCTTGCGATTACAAGTCTTGTACTCGGCGTTCTTGGATTCTGCACCGGCGGACTTGCGGGTATCGTCGGGCTAATTCTTGGAATCATTGCGATCATTGCCATCTCGAAAAGTGAGGGCCGAAAGAGCGGGACAGGTATCGCGATCGCCGGCGTCACGTCATCCGCGTGCAGCTTTGTCATGGTGTTCCTTCTTATTGGTTTGCTTCTACCATCGCTAACACGTGCGCGGGAGGCGGCAAGAGGTATGTTAGCAACCACCAATATTAGGCAAGTTGCAATGCATGCCATGATGTACTCGGAGAACAATAACGACCTCCTTCCTCCGGCAGATGATTGGGTTAACATACTCTCTAATGATGTGTCGTTTTCAAGTGACCTTTTGGCGTGGCCAGGCCAAGAACAAGATGGCAGATGTTTTGCGATGAACAATAATCTTGACGGTTGGGAAATTTCAACGATACAGAACCCTGCACAAACCGTACTCTTCTACGAGGTTCCACTTGGTAGTCCTCTGGCAGGCGGATCGGAACTCATCGGCGAGGAAGGACACTTCGGCCAGGGATTTATCATCTCCTTCGTCGATGGAAGTGCTGATCGATTCGTGAGAGATGAACTTGATAGTCTCATTTGGTTGCCGGAGTAAACTCGGGTCGTCCAATGTGGCCGTTTGTTGGAACAGATTGCGCTACTCAATTTGGATCTGTTCACACCGATCGCCCGGCGATGGTGCCGGTGGTCCATGCCCATTGGAAGTTGAAGCCGCCGATGCGGCCGTCCACATCGAGAATCTCGCCACACAGATACAAACCCGGCGTGCACTTTGATTCCATGGTTTTGATGTTCACCTCGTTGAGAGGCACACCCCCTGCTGTCACTTCCGCGAACTTGAATCCGCGATGACCTGCGATGGGGAGCACATGCTCCGTCAATGTTCGCGTAAGGTGCTTGCGCTGTTCTTTGCGAAGTTGTGAGAGTGTGACAGAATCATCCAGGTGCATTCCGAGTGTTGCATTTTCCAAAATCGCCCGAGCCAAACGTTCAGGCAAACCGAAATCACGAAGCACGTTGCGCACCACTTTCTTTTGGTTCGCTCTTTGCAATTGCAGATCACACTCGGCAAACGATACTCCGGGTAAGAAATTGATTTGTAGCGTTGCGCCCGGGTCGTCGATGATTGCTGCGCGATAGTGGCGACTAATATCCAGAACCGCCGGGCCAGATAGGCCGAAGTGCGTACACACAAAATCATTTGTCGTTTCGAACACCTTCTTTCCCCGACTGGACTGAACCGCAAATGTAGCATGATGCGAGACCCCTTGCAATGCACACGTAAAATACTCTTGCGGCAAAGTAAGCGGAACAAGCGCGGGAAAGACCTGGCTCGTTAGGGAGTGCCCGAGCGACTGCGCAATGGAATATCCATGGCCGTCAGAACCCGTCTTGGGCATTGCTTTTCCACCTGTCGCAAGTATGAGCTTGCGTGCAGTGATCGTGGTACTCCGTGTGGGAATACGAATTGCAAACGTTGGCGATTCACCTTCTGTATACGACACTGAATGTACCGGGTGTTCAGTCAGGATGTGCACCTGCGCCTTCTCTGCTGCGGACAAAAGTGCATTGAGGATCGTGCGTGCAGCATCAGTGACGGGAAACAACTTACCCGTCTCTTCGCGCTTGAGTTCTACACCACATTGCGCAAAAAAAGCGATGGTCTCTTCGACAGTGAATCGACGGAGAATGTTTCGCAACGAGTTCTTCGATGCGGTTGCAGAACAATAATCGTCCGCGCAGACCTGTTCATGGGTGACATTACACCGCCCACCGCCGGCCACAAGAATTTTCGCCCCAAGTGACGATGCGGAATCTATTGCGATGATCCTCTGTCTCGGTGAAGCAGATGACATCCTGCCCGCCTGTATCGCAGCCATCAGCCCGGCGGCCCCTGCGCCGATCACTACAACATCACATTTCAAATGAACGAGCGATACGTTGCCCGAAGCGGTACCAGGTTGGGAGGGTGATGATTGGCTCATACGGCTCGTATGGTAGATCCCCGCCTACGAAAGTGAATTGCGAGAGAGGGAGATTGGCGAGCCGATCGATCAGCCTTCCTGCTCCAGTTCATCGAACATGACACCCAGGTTGCGGGCTTGAAGTCGTTCAAACTTCAGCTTTGCAAAGATTTCGGGCTGGAACGTGGCAATCTCGTCTCGTGATTGTCCAGATTTTCGCGCCTCTTTAACAATACTGCGAAGATCATTAAAGTAGGCGACTTGCCTTTTCAATCCTGAAACGTCGGTCATGTCCCCATGCCCAGGAACGACTTTTGTATCGGCATCACAGAGTTTGATCATCGCGTTGACCGACTTCTGCCAACCTCGAGTTGAGGCGCCAGCCGAGACGTCGATAAATGGGTGACTTTCATGGAACAATAGATCACCCGTATGAATGACGTTCTGCTCGGGAAAACGCAGAAAGATATCGTTATCAGTATGGCCGGGCGTAACATGCCGGAGTTCTACGCTGTGTGTTTCATTCAAATTGACTTCCATCTCAGGCGTGGTCATTTCAATGTCTGGGACGAAGTCGGCAGCGTCGATTGTAGAAACCTTGAGGTCGAATTCTTCGCGGTCAGCGGAGAATTCTTCCATCGAAAGACTCTCAATACTTGCACGAGCCCGCTGAATGGCGGTATCTACTTGCGACGTGACGCGAGGCGTGAGATTGTGATGGCCAACTAATTCAAGATCGTGATTGAACGCATAGTTGCCCCCTGAATGATCGAGATGATGATGCGTATTAATCACCTTCTCAAGGTGATACCCTTCTGCTTCAATGCGACGACGAAGTGTAAAACCAAGATGCGGATTTTTGCAGTCGCTAAGCAATGCTTGCTTTGATATGTTGTCGTAATAGACAACTGCATTTCCACCGCCACCGGCAATCACCGCGATGCCGGGTGTGAGGATTGTGAAATTGAATATGGATGCTGAGAACGCACGGGCAGAGCCAGCAGACTCCAGCAAGGCTGATTTTCCCAAAGCGGTAAGCGGAAAACAGGCGGATCCCGCGGCAAGCAATGCTGCCCGCGAGAGAAACGATCGGCGATTGATGGTGTAAGACCGGCTGTCCATAATCTGGCTCATTGGAATGGTCATCGTCTTCTGCCTCGGTTTGGTGATGTGGTCGAAGTGAGTCGTCGGACTTCACAGCAAATGCCCCGACATATCATGATACTATCACGATCTGATTTCGGTTCAAATTTTTGGTGTTCGCGACCGTCTTCACCGTGATCTTGGATGGCGACCTTGGTGGTGATGATACTCACAATGAGGCACATGGTGTTACGCAGGGCTTTTCGCATTCGAAGAATGAAAAGCGCGCAAATAAAGAGGATGTCCAACATCAACAGTCAAGCGTTATTGGGTTGGAACACGATCGTTCAATCACCTTGAAATGGGTGCGTGGGAGGCTTGCTGCGCAGAATCACGCTCGATGAGACGAACAGGGATGCGGCGAGTTTTCAATGAACCGTTCTCAGCACTCTGACCATTGCTTTTCGCCTCCGACCCCGCAATCGGCGGACTGGATGCTTGTTCATCGTCGCGATGTTGGTCCAAACCGTTGTACGCAGATTCAGAGGAGTGGCCATCCCCCCCGCTGTTTGGCGTCAGCGCGTCGTTCATGATCACTGGAATACGTCGCCCGTTGCGTTTGGAAAGCGCTTCAATAAGTCGCTTGCATGACTCATAGCCGAGCTTGTAATAGTTGAGTTGGAGCGTGGTCAATGGAGGGTCCATTGCAGCAGCACCGGGCAAGTCATCACAACCAACAATCGAGACATCAGCGCCAACTTGCAAGCCTCGGTTGCGCACGGCGCGGTAAGCCCCCATCGCCATTTTGTCATTGCCACAGAAGATAGCGGTGAGATTGGGATTGGCGTTCAACAGTCGCTCAGCTGCTCGCTCTCCTTCTTCAACTCGGAATTTGCCATCCATCACCGCTCGATCGGACAACGACAATCCGTGTTCGCTAAGCCGATCAAGAAATGCGGTCGTCATCTCGTAGGCCGTCAGCACTTCTGATGCGGGGCCTGAGATGTGGCCAATGTTGCGATGTCCAAGTTCGACCAGATAATCCGCCGCCACTCGGCCGGCCTGCGGGTAATCACAAAGCACACAATTGAGATTCCATTGTTTAAAATGGTTGTTCACCAACATGAGTGGTTTGGTGGTATCCGAAAATTCCTCGAGCCAACGATGCTCTTCTGTCGCACCTATAAAGAGCAGGCCATCAACAGAGCAGTCATCCAGCAATGACAAATATCGCTTTTGTCGAATGAACGTCCGCCGAGCGACCTCGAGCATGATTCGAAAATCGATACTTGCGGCGTAGTCATAGATTCCCGAGATGATCTCACCGAAATACGGGTCCGCAAACGCTTTATCTAACGCTGGAAGCAAAATCGCCAATGACCGGCTGGATCGCGAAGGAAGCCCTTGAGCCAGCCGGGATGGCCGATATTTCAGTTTTTCAATGGCTTCAAGGACCCGTTGTCGGGTTGCGGATGAGATTCTCGCATCCAAGCGATTGATAACCAACGAAACGGTGGTCGGGCTGACCTTCGATTCGCGGGCAACATCACGGATACTGGGTCGTGCTTTGGTCATAATTGAAGCAGCTCCAGAGCGGCGATACCAAGCGGTTTCCTAAAGAAAACATCCGTAGAACGCAAAAAACAACGCTTTGTTGTTCAATCAGGCGTGCTTCTCCCCAAACGACCATCGTCTTTCGTCACCGTTTATCCACCGATAAGGCAGCGATACAGTATTCAAACAATAGCTAAGTAAACCAGTTTACCACATTACTGTGTAAAGGGTACTTTTGAGTCGCAAATTCATGAGATTGGTGGAAAATATGGAAAAATCGACTTAAATTGCGCAAATTCACCGTCTTCTGGGTTGCGTTTGCGGCAAACTTGTGTAGCCTGATACGTGGAGCTTAGTAAACCATTTTACTAAATTGCTGACGAGCTCCATTGCTGGAGCGTATATCTCCAGCCTGCCCGGCATGCCGCAGTTGAAGAAAGGCATCAAAGATGACTCATCCTCATCCCAATTTCGCACGCAGCCGACGATTCGGCTTTACGCTTATCGAATTGCTCGTGGTGATCTCGATCATCGCGCTGTTGATCGGCTTATTGCTGCCCGCGCTGTCCAAGGCTCGGGATTCTGCAAAAAAAGTCGCCTGCTTATCCAATGTCAGGCAAAACGGCTTGGGAATGATGTACTACTCCCAAGACGAACGAGACTGGTTCCCGGTCATTTCAACCGTCAATCCTAAGAAAACGTTTGAATTGCAAGACGCTGCGGGTGGATTAGCTGGATTCTACAATCTCTTCAATGGTGAATATTTGGCCGGGCGATATGCGGACGGCAATACGAAGCCGTTGATGAGTGACTATGTTTCAGACGGTGCTTCTCTTCTGTGTCCTGCGGACGACTTGGATAACACAGATCCGGGCAGCAAGGGTCATGGCTATCCCGGTCGCCAAGGACCGCAAACTCCGGAGATGCAACGCATCATCGAAGGTGACCCGAAAAACCTTGATGAGCAACCCGGCGTGAACTTCTTCAATATAAGTTACCTGTACATTGCCGGCCTTCGCACAGATGAACCAACGCCGATCGCTGTCTTTGCAGATGAGACGAACTGGAAAGATCGTGCGACGGATGCGTGGGATCGTAACGGCGAAAAAGGGTATTTTGAAGAAGACAACCACAAAGACAGTGGTGGCAACATTTTCTTCAATGATGGGCATGGTGAATTCCGCCCCAACGAAACATTCCTCACCATCTTTGACTACATGGCTGCTGTTCGAGGCACGACTGAAAACATCGAAACCATTGACTGAGGTTGAATCAATACTTCGACACTTGTCGCTGAAAAATGGCAAGTGTTTTTTATCTTGGTGGAAGACGCGACGGGCAGCCGTTGCACGACCACCAACTGGCCGGGAGAACTTTTTATACGTGCGTACCGACGTGTGCAAGAGTGGCCAGTCCGAACGGAGGGTTTGTAACGTAAGCAAGATCAGCATTTGTTGATCGCTTGCGTTTGACAGTCAGTCGAGAAAGAATCAGAGGATTGACCCCCTTTGAATTCTTTATTAACATGTGTGTTTTGTGTACTTCTTAGTTCTACCGCTGTTCGTTTGGAATAGTGGAATGGAGGACGGGGTCATGCGATCGAATTGTGCGTTAGGATTGGCATTCACCGGTTCGCTATTGGTAGCGGGCACGAGTTTGGCTCAGCCCATTGTTGATGGCGTTGACATTGATGATGCAGATTACGGGACCGCTTTCTGGTATAACACCACGAACCCAACTGGGTTTGGGGACAATGACCTGCCTCAGGCGGGGAATGCCAACGGTTCTGAAATGGACGGTTTTTACGCGGTGATTGCCAACAATGGCTTTGGCGAACCCACCTTGTATATGGGATTCACCGGCAATTTGGAGACGAACTTCAACAAGTTCGACATCTTCTTTGATTACGACGATGGCGTGGGCCAAAACACTCTGGCGGGTGACAATCCCGACGTTGACTTCAACGGCCTGAATCGCATGGGTGACGAAGGCACGGGGAACGGCCTCACGTTTGATACTGAATTTACTGCCAACGCCTACCTCACATTTGGCAACGGCAACTACGATTGTCATGCAGATACCGCAGAGTTGTTTGCAAGCTTCGCAGACCTTGATCTTCAAGAAGGCATGTATTTGGGGATGACTACTACGGGCGACAATGAGTTGACCGGCGGAACAAACCCCTTCGGCATTCAGATCAGCGTCAACAACAGCAATACCGATGGCGTGTCATCAGCCAACACCAGTGGTTCCGAACTCGTCACCACCGGATTTGAAGTGGCCATTCCTTTGGGTGCATTTGGTGAACCAACCGGTGAAATTTTGATCACTGCATTTGTCAACGGGTCCGGCCATGACTTCATGTCCAACCAATTGATTGGTGGCTACACCGAATCCAATGATAATCTTGGTGAACCACGTGAAGTCGATTTGTCGGCCTTGGCGGGCGATCAGTATGTGTTGGTCGACCAATGAATTCGATTGGCTAATCGAATGAACAATAACAAATCCATGCTCCGTTGCTGAGTGTTTTACGACAGAGCATTGAACGAACAAGAATTTCGGAGGTTGCAACCATGCGATCTACAAAAGCATTAGGATTGGCTTTGAGCGGAACGTTGGCAATGTGTGCCATCGCGACCGCAGAGCCACTCGTCGACGGATCTGCGATAGATGCGTCCGACTACGGTACAGCACTATGGACAAATGATACGAACCCGACGGCGTTTGGGGACAATAATCTCCCTGGGCTGGGCGACGCCAACGGCAGCGAAATCGACTCGATCTGGGCGGTCATTGCCGATGACATTTTTGGCAATCCCACGCTCTACATCGGAGTCACCGGTAATCTGGAAACGTCCTTCAACAAACTGGACCTCTTCTTCGATTACGACGCGGGCAACGGTCAGAACAAACTGCGGGGCGATAACCCTGACGTTGATTTCAACGGCTTGAACCGCATGGGCGATGATGGCTCGGACAACGGGCTTGTATTCGACACCGGGTTTACCGCCAACGTTTACATGGGTGTCACCAACGGCAACTATGACTGCGATGTTGATCTCGCAGAAATCTATGCCAACTACGCTGACATGGATGGTGGCGAAGGTTTCTACCTCGGCCAAGGTGCAAATGGTTTCGGCGCCCTTGCAGGTGGCGACAATCCTTTCGGCATCCAAGCCACGATTAATAACACTAATGTTGACGGTGTTACAGATGCGGACACCACCGGATCAGATCTGGTGACCACCGGATGGGAAATCTCGATCCCGCTCGCCGCGTTTGGTAATCCCACCCAGGACATTCGTGTCTGTGCGTTTATCAACAACTCTTCCCATGATTTCTTGTCAAATCAGATTGGTGGCGGAAGCCCGGACAATCCACTTGATAATCTGGGTGAACCTCGCGTTCTTGATTTGAACACGATAACGGGAACGCAACACGTCACCGTTGCAAACGGCGGCGTACCCGGCGATTGCCTTGCCCTTGCAGTGGATAACCTCGTCAATGGTGAAAAGGCAACATTCACGATCACCAGCGGAACCCCCGGTGCCAAAGCTGTGACCGTGTACGGCTTGGCTGCGGGTACCACCAAGGTGAATAATTTCGCTGGTTATTGTGCAGAGTTTGGTATAAAAGGCGTTTCGCAAACACGCGTGCTTGGTGGATTGAACAAGACGTTTGATGGCGCAGGCCAAATCTCGTTCAAGATTCCGATCCCAGCCAGCGCTGCGGGCAAAGATGTGCTATTCCAATCTGCAGAACACGACACGTGTCCTGACGAATGCATGTCCAATCTCGTTTCGTTGACCGTCCAGTAAGATGTGTTTCAAGAATATTCTCGTGATTGTGGTTGGATTGTGCAACCCCCTGTATGTGCCCAGCGAATAGTCTGGTGCAATAACAGGATGATGCCTCGAATCAAAATCTTTGCCACAAGCACGAGGAGCTGAATTCTCCGGAATTCAGTATTACTCTCCGTACGAAAGGTGGGGAATACCGATTCAACAGCACGTTTCCGCGATTGATGTTGATCCTAGCTTGCTTAAGCGATCAACCGGCCGAGACGTCCAGTCGAGTCGGATTTCCCACCTCTTTCTTTTTGTATGTGCTTCATTCGGTCCGGTGGCTAAATTACGTAGCCTAACTCAATTCACTATCTTCCGATAAATTATCGGTGGTTGAGATTTCTCTTGTGGGTTGAAACCCCAATATCAACGGAGAGTCTCATGATCACGCCAGTTCTCGATGGCGAGAAGATAGTTTATGTGGTAGAGTGGCGAGACACACTACGGCCGTTTTTTTGCGAATGAACGAGTCGTTGTAGAATTACCAATTTCTTGAGCATCGTTCGTGTAGTGGCTACACGACAGCTCGATAACCCCTTATTCCATACGGATCGCTTCCGTGATTCGTCTGGAGGATGAAAGATCATGAAAACAAATAAGACAAACGTATTGGGACTGACAATTTGTGCTTCGCTAATTGCGACTGGCGCAGCTTTTGCCCAACCCGTCATCGACGGCTCAGGTGCGACCACCGAGTATGGCTCAGCGCTTTATGTCAATACCCTCGACCCGACCGCATTCGGCGACAACAACCTTGTTGACGTCGATTGGGCGAACGGCTCAGAGATTGACGGCGTGTATGGATTCGTCCAGGATGGTGTACTCTACCTCCACGTTTCTGGTAATCTCGAGTCAAATTACAACAAGCTTGAGTTGTTCTTCGACTCCGTTGATGGCGGACAAAACAAGCTTCGCGGCGACAACCCGGATGTCGATTTTAATGGCCTGAATCGCATGGGCGATGACGGATCTGGTAACGGCTTACAGTTCAATGATGGATTCGACGCTGATCGATACGTCGTCATGGCTGGTGGTGACAACGGGGGTTCGTACGCCATATTTGCGAACTGGGCGGAAATCCTCACCGATGGCGGCGGAACGGGTCGGTATCTCGGTCAAGGTGGCGCGGTCACCGATGGCACATTGGCCGGTGGCGACAACCCGGACGGCATCATGATCACGATTAACAACAGCAACGTTGCCGGCGTAACTGATTCAACTTCAACCGATGCTGACCTCGTCGATACCGGCATGGAAATTGCCATTCCGCTATCAGCACTTGGTAATCCTTCGGGCGACATCAAAATCTGCGCTTTCGTCAACGGCGGCGGGCATGACTTTGTTTCGAATCAAGTTAGTGGCGGCTTGGAAGGATTCGGAAACCTCGGCGAGCCTCGAGATGTTGATTTCGACAATGTCGAAGGCACGCAGTATGTCGTTGTCCCCAATGCGGGCCCCGGCGATTGCCTGACCATGGTCACCAGTGCCTTTGTCGCTGGCCAACAAGCATCTTGGGATGTTTCCAATGCCACACCAGGCGAAGAAGTCGCGATTGCATACGGCTTCCAGCCCGGCAACACCAATGTCAGCAATCTGTTCAACTACTGTGCAGCATTCGAGATCAAAGGTGTCAATACGAGCAAAGTGATTTGCCGTAAGAACGCTGACGGCGCTGGCGAAGTGAAATGTACCAAGAACCTGCCCGCAGGTGCTGCAGGACGTCGCCTTCTGTCACAAGCTGCAGAACGCAACACTTGTCCCGACCCTTGCATGTCCAACTTGGATGACCAAGTCATTCAATAAGCAGATTTGCGAGACTACTGCGGCTAGTTACCGCGAAGTTCATTGTTTCTCCTTTTGTTGCACGAGCTGGCCCCTGTGGCCAGCTCGTGTTTTTTTTGTTGTTCCCTTGTACGGACGAATTCCGGGTTCCAAGGCCCCTTGCTTTGCGGATAGGTCACGAACATCGGTAGGCATATCATCACTAACGAAATAGGGAACGGCACACAGAGCAAACCGATTGACACGATGACGCACGACACCACGAACAACCATCAACCTGTACGATTTACAATCCTCGGCTCGGGGACGAGCGCCGGTGTTCCGGTCATGGCGTGCGAATGCGCAATTTGCACCTCCAATGACCCCAAGGATAAACGGCTACGATGCAGTTCGTGTATTGAAACGATTGATGACAAAGGCCAACATCGCGTCATTCTCCTTGACACGAGTCCTGACTTGCGAGCTCAATCGTTACGTCATCATTTGATGCGTTGCGATGGGATATTTTTTACACACCATCATGTGGATCATTTGTGGGGGCTTGACGAGGTTCGTCGATTCAATGCGGTGATGCAGGAGCCCATCGACATCTTTGCGGAAGATCGCATGATGGGAAATGTACTGCGGGTGTACCCTCACATCTTTGAACGAGAGAAGAATGTTAATGACAGCTTCGTCGCATCTTTGATCCCGCATCGAATAGAGCCGTTCGTACCGATCGATCGTTTTGGTTTGCGGATTACGCCGTTGCGATTGTTGCATGGTCGATTGCCGATTGTGGGCTATCGCATTGAACGAATCGCCAACGATGGAACTGCCATCACGGAGCCCATTGATGCTCATGACCCCTTACCGCTTGCGTACTGCACAGATGTATCGTCGATTCCACCTGAGACGTGGCCTCATTTGCGTAATTTGCGCACGCTGCTCTTGGACATGCTTCGCCCTCGGCATCATCCGACCCATTTGACGGTCGATCAGGCGATTGAAATTGCAGATCAGATTGGCGCGACTGATACCGCCTTTATCCATATGACGCATAACATTTTGCATGCAGAGCTCAACCCACAACTCCCATCCGGGATGCAACTCGGATACGATGGATTGACGTTCGGTTCGCTTACAACTTCATAAACCTTCAATCCAAGACGTGGCACGACGACACCATCTTACTTTGCTCATGGCCAACGATTCACCCGCCCAACTTCTACCCAACGATACACCCCTTCGACGACATACATTTCGTCGGCGACATCGCTTGTCGGGTGAACGTGCGTTTCGTACGGTGTACCAAGCACGTTGTCGCAAAAACGCGGGGCCGCTCTCCGTCCACGGCAAACCCAACGGCTTGAAACATTTGCGACTTGGATTGTCCATCGGCCGACGTGTGGGCAATAGTGTGTATCGCAATCGAATCAAAAGATTGCTGCGAGAATCCTTTCGGATGTTGCAACACGATTGGCCGGCTAGCTACGATATTGTGATTGTGGTGCATCCCCATCAAACTCTCACTTTGGCGGAGTATCAGCGATTGCTGTTCCGCGGGATCAAAGGGCAGCATACCGAATGGCAGAAACGACAGAAGAAATCTGCACCGACAGCGAAGTCACAATGAACGCTGAAAACAACGATGAACCAGTTCACGTTAACGGTCGACTGTCAGTGTTAGCGTGGGTGTTTGTGGTTATCATTCGGATTTATCAATTCACGTTGTCGCCGTTCATCGGCAATCAATGTCGCCACCTCCCCACATGCTCACGGTACGGCGAACAGGCCATTCGCAAACATGGCGCAATCAAAGGCGGTTGGTTAACATTCAAACGCATCCTGCGCTGCAACCCATGGGGCACGAGTGGCCACGACCCGGTGCCGTGATTTGAATCCGGTGTATGTGTGTGATACCCCTCTGTTGTATAAGAGCCGGTGGGCGAATCGAGATGCCCCTGCTATCCTACCTCTCGCCACGTGTGGGACCTGCTGATGGTCTTGCGTGAGCCCTTTCCTTTGTTGAGGTTGTCGTGTCCGAATCACCTGCTGACATCCATTTCGATATGACGATCATCGCGCCCGCTCACAATGAAGCGGAGAACGTTGACCAACTCATTCGTGAGATCGGCGAAGCGCGAGCGACGCTAGCTGCAGCCCCGCATGGCTTGCAGGTTGATGCCATCATCGTCAACGACGGTTCAACCGATGACACCGAAGCGCGATTGTTAGCGTTGGCGAAGGACGACCGACCTTGGCTAAAAGTTCTCAACATGACGAACACACCACCGGGGCGAGGCAACGGCCAATCTGCCGCATTCAAGGCGGCCTTCTTGGCTGCCCGAGGTGAGTTCATCGCCTCACTTGATGCTGACTTGCAGAATCCGCCGGACAACTTGCCGACCATGTGGGCGTTACTCAAAAAAGAGAATGCAGATGTGGTGCAAGGCGATCGTACAGATGCGAGGCGAGAGGGAATTCGCCGATGGATCAGCACATGGTTTGGCCGACAGTTTCGTCGATTTGTGTTAGGCGATACCATTCGTGATACCGGATGTTCATTAAGGATCATTCGCAGAGAAGCTGCAATCCGTTTGCCACTCGAGTTTCAAGGCATGCACCGATACATCCCCGGCACGGTTCGACGCATGGGATACAAAGTGGTTGAAACCCCGGTGACATTTCGACAACGGGAAGCGGGCGTGTCCAAATACGGCCTGTTCAATCGCATGCTTCCCGGCATGTTTGATATCCTAGCAGTGCGCTGGATGCACAACCGACGCAAGCCGACCGATGCACAGGAACGTTGATGGCTTCGCCGGAATTCTACCGATAATCTAATCAATCAAGCGTAACGGGTACCACTCGTGCGGCTGCGCGCTCCCACTCTCAACCGCTGACAGCTTGTACGTGCAGATCCAAGCATGCGGTGTTTTGGGGCACGACAACAAAGGAGATCGAATAGTGCAAATCAGATCAAAGACCAGCCCCGCCCACGCGACTTTCTCTAAAGTGTCTGTGTTCGCGCTCTTTGCAGGATTAGCCCTCACCAGTGTCGCCACGAAGCACGTCCATGCTCAGTGCGAACTCGCGGAGACGCTCAAACTAATGGCCGTCGACGGCGGGTGGGACAATGAGTTCGGCTTCTCCATCGCGATCAGCGGCAACACGGTCGTGGTTGGGAGTCGCAACGAAACGGCCTACCTTTTCAACACTACCACCGGCCAGCAGATCGCTAAACTCATGTCCAACGACGGCGCGGCATTCGACTATTTCGGCTGCTCCGTAGCGATCAGCGGCACCACAGCCCTTATTGGAGCTCGTCGGGACGACGACAATGGCGACTCCTCCGGGTCGGCGTATCTTTTCAACACCGCCACTGGTGACAAGATCATCAAACTCCTACCCAACGATGGCGCAGAGTTTGACTATTTCGGCATCTCTGTCGCGATTAGCGGCAACACGGCCGTGATCGGGGCCTACAAGGATGACGACAACGACACCGATTCAGGCTCGGCTTACCTTTTCGACACGAGGTCCGGCAAACAGATCGCGAAACTCCTGCCCAACGACGGCGCGAGGGACGATCGATTCGGTTACTCCGTCGCGATCAGCGGCACCACGGTCGTTGTCGGAGCTCGTTGGAATGACGCCAACGGCATCAATTCCGGTTCAGCGTACCTCTTCGACACGATCACCGGCCAGCAGATCGCAGAGCTTCTACCCAACGACGGCGCGGCGGAGGATGAATTCGGCCGCTCCGTCGCGATCAGCGGCACCATGGCCGTGGTTGGAGCCCCTAAAGACGGCGACAACGGCAGCGATTCAGGCTCGGCGTACCTTTTTGAAACGACAACCGGCATGCAGATTGCCAAACTCGTGCCCGACGACGGCATTGCGAAGGGTTTGTTTGGCTGGTCCGTGGCGATCAGCCCCACCACGGCCGTGGTGGGGGCTTACGAGAACGACGACAATGAACAACACACCGGTTCAGCATACATTTTTGACACAACAACCGGCATACAGATCGCCAAACTTATGGCCTCTGATGGCGCGTTCCGCGATGAGTTTGGCTGGTCCGTCGCGATCAGCGCCGCCACGGCAGTTGTTGGGGCTCGCAAGGACGGTGACTACGGCAGCGAATCCGGGTCAGCCTATGTCTTTGAACTGATCGACTGCCCTGACTGCCTCGATCTCGTCGTTGATGATCTCATTGCAGGTGATCACGCTGATTTCAAGATCACGAGCGGAACGCCTGGTGCGAAGGCGATTACGGTCTACGGCACCCATGGTGGAGATGTATCCGTACGCGAGTACGCGGATTACTGCGCGACGTTTGCAATCAAGGGCGTAACGCAAAGCAAAGTGATTGGCGGCTACTATCGCTCATTCGATGCAAACGGTGAGATTGACTTTGAGGTGTATATTCCAGACAGTCTCTCTGGACATCAACTGTACTTTCAATCGGCTGAACATGGCACCTGCCCGGATGAATGCGTCTCCAATCTGGTTGAGATGGTGGTGCAATAGGGAATTACTAGGCCATTGAGAGAATAGAGATAGATGCGCTATGCCGCATCGGCCATTGCCGGATGTGCCGACAAACGGGACGAACTACGCGGTCCAGATTTGGTAGCCACAAACAACCCAGCGGCACACGGCCATTCATGTCGAACAAGGAATTCGAAAGATGCAAGCCAGATCAACAACAAGGCACACCATCGCTACTTACATGGTTTTCATGTTCATCGCATGGTTAGCCCTCAGCGCCGCCGCGCAGCGGGTCTTTGCACAGTGCGAGCTCACAGAGAGGGTAAAACTCCTGGCCGACGACGGCGAGACGGGCGATTTTTTTGGCGACTCTGTCGCGATCAGCGGCACCACGGCCATTGTCGGAGCTTATGGAGCCAACGACAATGGCGGTCCCGGCTCTGCGTACCTCTTTGATGTGACCACTGGTCTTCAAACCTCACTACTCCGACCCAACGATGGCTTTTGGGGAGACGGGTTCGGCATCTCCGTCGCAATCAGTGGCACCACGGCTGTAGTCGGTTCTTATTACAACAAGACTTTCGGCGGCCGCTCCGGGTCGGCGTACCTTTACGACACGACCACCGGCCAGCAGATCGCTAAACTCGTACCCGACGACGGCGTTGAGGACGACAGGTTCGGCATCTCCGTCGCGATCAGCGGTACCACCGTCGTGGTTGGGGCCTACAAGGATGACGACAACGGCAGCCAATCCGGGTCGGCCTACCTTTTCGACACCATCACTGGCCAGCAAATCGCCAAACTTCTACCCAACCAGGGCGCGGCGAACAACTACTTTGGCTACTCCGTTGGGATAAGCGGCACTACCGCCATTGTTGGGACTTACAGCGACTACATCGACAGCAGCGACGGATCCGGAGCGGCGTACCTCTTCGACACAATCACCGGCTTGCAGATCGCCAAACTCCTGCCTAACAATGGCGTGGTAGGAGATTCGTTCGGCGAGTCCGTCGGGATCAGCGGCACCACGGCTGTGGTTGGAGCGTCGAGGGACGACAACAACGGCACAGACGCTGGGGCGGCATACCTCTTCGACACGATCACTGGTAAACAGATCGCCAAACTTCTGCCCACCGACGGCGACAAGAGAGACTATTTCGGCTACTCCGTCGCGATTGACGGTACCACGGCCGCTATTGGGGCTTGGGGGGACGACTACGGGTCAGCGTACTTTTTCGAAGTAACGACCGGCCAGCTGATCGCCAAACTCCTGGCTACCGACGGAGACAGAGCCGACTATTTTGGCTGGTCAGCCGCGATCAGCGGCACCTCGGCAGTGGTTGGAGCTTGGGGGGACGACTACAACGGCGGCAGCTCCGGGTCAGCCTATATCTTTGACCTACACGATTGCATTGCCTGCCTCGATCTCGCAGTTGAGAATCTCATCGCAGGGAATCAAGCAGCCTTTCGTGTTACGGGTGGAACGCCTGGTGCGAAAGCAATCACTGTGTACGGCACCCGTGAAGGAGAGGTATTTGTACGTAACTACGCTGGATATTGCGCGACGTTTGAAATCAAAGGCGTAACGCAGAGTACAGTGATTGGCGGCTTCAACCGCACTTTTGATGCGAACGGCGAGATCGACTTCGACGTGTATGTCCCACTTGATTTCTATAGACATGAAATGTACTTTCAATCTGCTGAACATGGCACCTGCCCGGATGAATGCGTCTCCAATCTGGTTGAGATGGTGGTGCAATAGACGAGCAGAACGTTAACAAGTCCATTGGAGGAATGCCGTTGTGGTATTCAGTTTGCCTGACTACTGATCATCATCCACCAGTGGGATCGGTTGGCTTGCGCCATGTCAGGCGGATCCAAAGAATAGTCCAGATGATTTTGAAGCCAGCCCGCAGGACACCGAGGATGGTGCCGCTGATTTTGCTGCGTCCGCTGTGACGAGTGCGATACGGGACAAAGAGCTCGACAGATCGCAATTTCGCGATCGAGGCTTTCATTTGCATTTCGACCGTCCACCCCCAGGTGCGGTCAGCCATGTTGAGTGATTCGAAAGCACCCCAGCGAATGGCTCGCATGGGGCCGAGATCACTAAACCGCCCGCCGGTCGTGATAAAGATGAGAAATGCCGCCAACCCTCCGCCGAACCGTTGCACCGGATTGAGCGCCCCTGCCTCTGCTTTGCGGGTGCGGTTCCCCAACGCCAAATCATGGTCCGCGAGCGCATCAATCAGACGTTCGAGATGATCAGGGTCATCCGCTAGGTCAGCATCCAGAAACGCGATATTCGAGGGAAGCGGATCTGCATTGGTTCGAATCCAGTTGATCGCAGCGAGACAGGCGGCCCCGTACCCTCGACTCGGTTCATCCACGACGATGGCTCCGCGTTCTCGGGCGATATCTTGGGAGCCGTCGGTGGAGCCGTTGTCCCCGACGACGACATTCCGAATCACGCCATGCTCAACAAGCGGATCGAGCGCATCAAACAGGGCAGGCAGCGCGGGTGCTTCATCGAGGACCGGAATAATGAGGTCAGTGGCATGCAAGTCGACGGTCTTCCGTGAGAATGATCCCGATAGGACAGGATTGGAGTACGTTTTTCCTATCTGGTTGGCTCGGATCATAGTCGGGCGGGCAATCGCTGGTCTTTTCAACGCGCAAGATTCATCCGGGGGCACTATGATGCGGGGATGGATTCCTTGGATTTCAGAACCATGGTGGATGCTGCATGAAATCGCGACAATTGGCAAATAGGGGCAGAGTGATTGCGATCGCAGCGGGTGTGCTGTCGATCCTGATTGCATTGCCAAATTATTCTTCCGCTCAAGTCATCAAACGAACGTTGGATGATCTGGACGATTGGCAGGTTACAGAAGAGCCTGTCATCGGGACGCCGGAGTACGAGTTGTACCTCGTGCGAAAGCTCTTGGCGGAAGACCGATTCAGCCAAGCCAAATCCAAAGCTGATGATTGGATTGAGAAACACCCCAATCATGCTGCCACTGCGGACGCCTACCTGATTCGTGGTCAAGCCAGGCAATCCGCCAAGGAGTATTACAAAGCTCTTTTTGACTATGAGTTTGTTGCTCGAACATATCCGGGTAGCGAGGCGTTTATCCATGCGCTCGAACACGAAATGGAAATCGCACATATTTTTGCCTCCGGTACCAAACGCAAAATGTGGGGCTTCCGGATGGCAGGCGCGAAGGATGAAGCAGAAGAGTTGTACATCCGGATTCAGGAACGAGTACCCGGCAGCAAATTGGCTGAAGAAGCGGGCCGAGCGTTGGCGGATTATTATTACCGCGAACGCGACATGTCGATGGCGGCCACCGCTTACGATCTTTATATAGACAACTATCCGACCGCGACAGACCGTGTCGAAGCGATGCAACAGCTCGTCTATTCGCATATCGCTAAACACAAAGGTCCACGTTTTGACCCGTCAGGGTTGTATGAAGCAGATGCCTGGCTTGAAATGATCGAGCGTGGTCACCCGGCCGATGCAGAACAAATGGGTGCTGAAGCGCTCAAAGCTCGTATTCGTGAATCGGATGCAGCCCGCATGTTGGAAGATGCTCGTTGGTATGCAAAGCGCGCAGACGACGTGTCCACGAGGTTTCTCCTCAAACGATTGTTACGCAGATACCCCACCACCGTTGCTGGCCAAACGGCTTACCGCGTGCTCGTCAACCGGGGTTGGATCGACCAACAAGAAGCTGGTGAGGTCGTCGAGGAAGTCATCGAGACGGGCAACGATCCCATCGCAGATGAACTTGGTCCCGATCAGATTGAGATTGACAATGTTGATCCTGAGATTGATCCTGAGGATGCCTCCGAGCCACATGGTTCCACAGATTAGCCAACACGACTGGCGCCTATGCTCACTCGGAGTTGAAGAGCCTCACCCTGATCGACAAATGTTTGATCGAACGAATGACTGGTATGATCACTATGACGTATGAAATACAGATGACACCACGCACCCTCCCACCCGCGAACTCCATCCGTTCAATGATCCGGATTCCACTGTTCGTTGCTGGTGCAATAGCTGCCGTTTGCCTGCTAGGCAGCGGATGTAGCGGCACCCAAGATGCGGACGGGACAAACCAGGGGTACTCCACGGGCTACACCATGGATAGTCTCTATCCAGAGGGAATTTACTCGGTTTCGGTCCCAATATTTGAAAATAAGACGCTGTTCACGGGCATCGAACGCCATATCACGGACGCTTTGATCAAGGAGATTCAAAGTCGTACGCCGTACCTTGTGCATGAACCCGGAAATGCCGATACGACCCTTAACGGGACGATAACAGGCGTCGAAAAGACCAAGATGGGCCAATTGTCAGGTTCTGGTTTGGTGGAGGACTTGATCGTAGCGATAACCATCGATTTTGAATGGACCGATCAGCGGTCCGGAAAAATGATCGTCAGTCGGCAGCGATTCACCGCAGGCGATGCTTTTGTGCCTGCCTTGCCGGTTGGTGAGCGTCCTGAAATAGGGCTCTGGGCTGCTTCGGAAGAACTTGCGCAAGACATTGTGAGTACCATGCAAGGGGCGTGGTAAACACCTCAACAGCATGCACTTCGGGATCGAATAGGATGATTGAAACCATCTCCCGCCCGTCGTGCTGATGCTTCAAACAAACAGAATTGCCCCAGATTTTTTGAATACTCGAGATGAGCCTCCAGCGGGATGATGTAGCCACGAATACGCCAGTGCAATGAGGCCCTCAGGCCACGCTTGAGCAATTAGACCATGACAGACAACACACCTCAAGACAAACAGACCGACTCCTCTTCTGACAAGCCAAACTCGAAGGGTTCGAAGGAAAATTCGAATCAAGAGACTAATGGCGATGGCGGATCGGACCAAAAGAACGGTTCCGACAAATCCAACGATCCCAATCGGCCGATGCAGCCACCCAACAACATCAAATTCACCCGTGGATTGCTGATGTGGATGATGCTGTTAATGGTGTTGCTCGTCGTTTTTGTCGTGTTCAGCCAAAAGCAGGCACCGCAAGTGGTGAACCTGTACCAACTGCAGGACATCTACCAAGCAGAATTTATCGAAGAGGGTAGCGTCGTCATCAAGCCCTCCGCCATCTACGCAACGGTGCGCGATGGATATACGGGCGGCGTCAAGCCCGGGCCGGTGCAAGTCAAAATTGGGCCCGCTGGCTATGAGTTCTACTTCAATAAAGTAGATGAATTCACCGGCAGCAATTTCAAGGATGAAACCAGTCAGCCGATGTGGATCAGTTTGATGATCGGCCTCGTGCCGTGGATCCTCATCATCTTCATCATCTGGTTCTTCTTCTTCCGCTCAATACGAAACGCAGGCGGCGGGGCGGGAATGTTTGGCAACTTCGGCCGCTCCAAGCACCGGGTTTCTAACAAAGAGCACACCAACGTTACCTTTGCTGATGTGGCAGGCATTGATGAAGCAAAAGAAGAACTCGAGGAAATTGTCCAATTCCTCAAGAGTCCCAAACGATTCCAGCGCTTAGGCGGTCGCATACCGCGCGGCGTGCTGTTGAATGGCCCTCCCGGCTGCGGCAAGACATTACTTGCCAAGGCGATTGCAGGTGAAGCGGACGTTCCATTCTTCTCGATCTCAGGCTCTGACTTTGTTGAGATGTTTGTCGGCGTGGGCGCTAGCCGTGTCCGTGACTTGTTCAAACAAGCCAAAGAAGGTAGCCCGTGCATTATCTTCCTTGATGAAATTGACGCCGTCGGCCGCAAGCGTGGCGGTGGTTTTGCATCAGGTGGCAATGATGAACGTGAGCAAACGCTCAACGCTATTCTCGTTGAGATGGATGGCTTTGAATCGAACGATCAGGTGATCGTCATTGCCGCGACCAATCGTCAGGATGTCTTGGACCCTGCACTCACGCGACCCGGTCGTTTTGACCGTCAAGTGAATGTCCCGCTACCCGATTTGAAGGGGCGACATGAAATACTGAAAGTCCACGCACGCTCCGTCAAGCTCTCGCCTCAGGTCCAACTTGATCGCATGGCCAGAGGTACGCCAATGTTTTCCGGTGCGGACCTAGCGGCTCTTATCAACGAAGCTGCAATCATCGCAACTTTGGGAAACAAAGATTTTGTAGAGCAGGAAGACCTTGAGGAAGCTCGCGACAAGATCAAGTTTGGCCGCGCCCGCAAGAGTCATCGCCTCGAAGAGATGGAAAAATGTGCTACTGCATATCACGAAGCAGGACATGCGGTCATCCAAGCGTTGCTTGAAGATGCTGACCCGTTGCACAAAGTAACCATCATTCCACGCGGGAATTATGGCGGGGCGACGTTTAGCTTACCTGAAAAAGACCGCTACGGGTTTGGTTTGAAATACCTTACCGCCACCATGCGTGTCTTGTGTGCAGGTCGTATTGCAGAAGAACGCGCGACCGAAGACATTTCATCCGGTGCGTCGCAAGACATTCGACAAGTCACCGCCTTTGCTCGAATGATGGTGCTCGAATGGGGCATGAGCGATCGGCTTGGCTTTGTTCGCTATGGACAAGAAGATGGTAACGAATCATTTATCAACGAACGCACATACTCCGATGACACTGCGAAGATCATTGATGAAGAGATCAAAAAACTCGCAGACATTTCGTACGAAGATTGCACCCGCATGCTCAATGAGAATTGGGACAAAGTGATCGCGGTCGCAGACGGTTTGATGAAATATGAAACGCTGACCGCAGATGAAGTACACCGCTTGATGCGAGGCGATACGCTTAGTCGTGAAACCGTAGCGGGATTACTTGACTCCGAACGAGGCAAAAAAGACCCCACGGCGACCGCCACTGGAGAAGCGGCTGCTGATGACACCAGCGTGTCCGGTGAAGAACCAGACACCACGGACAGCGGCGGAATCATGCCCACCCCTGCGTGATCGTATTGCATCACGAATTCTAACGCATCAACTATCAACACCCCGGCCGCCAATTGGTTGCCGGGGTGATTTATTGATGAAGCTCCTTCTTCAAGCGCATTGATGTGTGATATCATTTGTACATCATGACGAGAGACATTGAAGCAACAGAACACGCCTCATCCGCAACGCGTCGCGAGACGTTGTTCTTCGTTCGCTATCCCATTTTGTGGGCTCTCCTGATGGGATGTATCACGACGATCGCAATCGCGTGGGGGCTGACGTTGTGGCGGCCCGTGCCAAATCCATCGCAAGAGCCCATCTCATCTTTTTACTTTGAGTGCAGAGCGTTCGGATCACTTCGGCGGCTCTCTCGTCCGCTTCCGGATCATCTTTGGTTTTGCACCGACCCACCGCTGCAATCGTGGACTATCTTAGAACAGCAGGCTGAATACGTTAATGCGGTACGAATTGAAGAAGCACGAGGTTGGCCGTTCTTTGCCCTTCGCACCACATGGCGAATGGACGCGCCGCCGGTCATTCGCACATGGGGGGAGCCGAATTTCGCCGGTCTTGATTGCAGTAGCGTCTTGAGATTGCGACCTCGATTGATGAGATTAGACGACTTTGGTATTCACCAAGGCCCGCGGGCGTTGCCGATGACGCCGATTGCTGATGGGTTCCTTGCTAACACTCTTTTCTATAGTCTGGTCTGGATAGTGTTGGCTCATTTTGGTCGGCCGTTTGTATTGACTCGACAACGGCGGCGGTACCGGACCAATCATTGCGTGCAGTGCGGATACGACCTCAAAGGAACCGTGTCCACACAATGTTCCGAGTGTGGGTCCGTGCTCGGCGAAATACAACGCAGATGGAAGCCGATCTCACCCTGGACGCGCCCTGTACTCTTAGGTGCCGCACTTGGTGTAGTGATTGTGCAACTTTGCTTCCTTGCGGTGCAGTGGAGCAAACCGTGGACGCTTCATGAAGCAGCGATGCTCGGCAAAGTGGACGCTGCAATCACCGCTATTCAACGAGGGGCCGATGTTAATGCAACACTTGACTCCCGTACCTCCGGAGTCACACCTTTGGTGTTTGCAAGCTGTCTAGAGTCGCCTGAAATCACACAAATGCTCTTGGACAATGGCGCATCGCGCACCGGGGAATCTGCTAGGGATGCGCTGTCCAACGCAGCGGCGGAAGAGCATTTTGCGATGACTTCAGCGATTCTCAAAGCAGGCGTTCACCCTGAGATTGTATACTGGAATCCGAAACTCCCGGTATTCAATGAGATTCTCAATCGAGGCGCTTCGGTAGAACTGGTGCAGCTGTTCGTTGAGTATGGCGCACAAGTCAACCCGGGGAACAACAGCTCTTGGGAATCACCTTTGTACACGGCGATGTTCGGCGATCACCCTATGAAGGAGACCGCTGACTATCTGCTCGCGCAAGGTGCGGACGTCAATAGCCGAGGGCTCGGCGGCGAAACTGTTTTGCACCAAGCAGTCTATTTCGGGAAGACCGCAACCGTCAAAGAACTGTTAGCCGCGGGAGCGGATCCGAATCTCTGCAACCTATGGGGTGCAACACCGCTCATGGCTGCGGCGTCCAAAGGCTCCGTAGAGCATGTCCAATCGCTGTTGGATCACGGAGCGAGCATTGACGCTCAACATTTTGAATGCCCAGCGGCGCTCTTTTGGGCAGTCCGGAAAGCGAATACAAGCGATCGTACTGGCGCATACAAAGATGTCGTCCAGCTCCTTCTTGATCGCGGCGCATCATTAGATATTGTGAACCTGCAGGGGGAGAGTGTATTTGACATTTCCGCCGTTGAATCGATCACAGAACTACTCAATGCAACCATGGTACAACGGGAAGCGAATCAATAGGATCTAACTATGCGACCATTACTCTCTCGCATCATACTCACTGCCCGGCCTAACCGTGCGACGTTCTTGTGGGCCCTCCTGATGGGGTGTATCACCACGATCGTGATCGCGTGGGGGCTGACGCTGTGGCGGCCGGCAGATCAATTGGAGACGTCAGCGGGGCGAGGATACATGGTTGACCCAAGCCAGCGAACCCTGATACTCACTTCCGTTGCTTCAGAGATTGGTTCCTTCCGTCGGTTTGCTAGAGCAGAGACTCAGGAAACATGGCACTCGGACAATCAGCCATTTCGCGCATGGTCAGCCTTTCACACTCCGCCTGAGAATACCAACCAGATCATGATCGAAGAGGCACGCGGATACCCGTTCCTTGCGTTGCGAACTACTTGGCGGGCTACCAATACCACATCAGATCAGACGAATCCTCTTAACCCCCCGTTGGATGCATTTGAATCCAACAGTCCACTTCCTATTCGGCCGTTCGTGGAAACATCCATTCATAGTTTCGCGTTTCAAAACGGCCTGCGGGCGCTTCCAACTTCGATCATTCCATTTGGATTTGCGATGAATGTTGTGGTGTTTACGCTCCTTTGGCTGATACTGCCCCACCCTTTTCGACTGTTCTTTATCATTCGCCATCAGCGACGATACAAGAGGAACTTGTGTGTTCATTGTGGATACAACCTTGTTCAAACGCGATCGGAGCGGTGCTCTGAATGTGGTAGTGTTTTGTCCGAAAACCAGCGGTGGTGGAAGCCTATGTCTCAGCGGGTGTGGTCGCGACTGGTGATTGTCGCCTGCCTACTTCTTGTGATAACGGTAGGATTTGTTGCCTGGCAATGGCGCACGCCTTGGTCGCTACCCGAAGCAACTTTACTGCATGACATGACGGCGGTACAAAATGCGATCGATCGCGGTGATGACATAGATGAGATGCTTGGGTTGGGGTATCTCCACCAGTACCCTGTCGCCATCGCTGCCTCTGTACACGCAAATGACATTTTGTCGATGTTGATCGAGCGAGGCGCAGATCTCCGAGGAGATCGAGGAGCGGGCGCAATAGTATTGGCTTCGCAATATGATAACCACGAAGCAATCGATCTGCTTTGTAATGCTGGCGTTGATCTGAATCGGGGTTTCGTCTGGAAAAGGATGAGCGTCATTGCTGCGTCGATTCAATTTGGCGCCTCAGTGCGTACGGTGGAACGACTTCTTGACCTTGGAGCAGACGCCAGGGGGCCACGAGGTTTTTGGGCAATCTCGGCTGCATTCTATAGCGATGAAATGAACAGAGCCATCATCGAACTGCTAGTGGCTCATGGTGCCTATGTGAATACGCAGGACCGTAGTGGCTCTACTTTACTTACTGGATGCGCTGGATCCGGCAGTGATGAACAGATCATGCTGCTCCTTGAATTGGAGGCTGACCCAACTACTCCAAACAGCAAGGGCGAAACACCTTTGATGTGGGCGGCCGCTAAATGTGAACCAGAAACGCTGGAGGCACTCATCGCTCACGGCGCTCAAGTCAATGCAGAGGATTCGGCAGGTGACACCCCTTTGGTTTATGCTGCTCGCGCTGCGATGAAACATGAGAATGCAGTGGTCCTTGTTAGGCACGGCGCAATGCTCAACGAACAATCGAAGAACATCCTCAACTACTTGAGGCCACGCCCCAGCCAAGAGTTTTGTGATTTACTACTGCAAGCGGGCGCACACCCACTTCGAGCCGAGGGTGGTTCTGATGATGTCTCACTGGATGAAGAAACCGTTGACGAACGCGATCGCTAGCGATCACTCACCCGATCTTTGCACCGAGCTGAATGTCGGAATGTTCGAGTGCGAGTAAGCTTACATCGCCGGGCGATGGTAGTGCACCAAGAATCAACACTTCACTTTTGAACCCCGCCACCCGACGCGGCGGAAGATTGACGACGGCGATCACGCGCCTGCCAATCAAGTCACTTGGATCATATCGCTCGGTCAATTGCGCGCTGGATTGGCGTGTACCCAACGTTGGCCCGAGATCGATCTCAATTTTGTAGGCAGGAACGCGAGCCTTGGGTAACAGCTCTGCAGAGGTTATCTCCGCTACTCGCATGTCGCAGGCGAAGAACTGGTCCGCCTCGATGGTGGGCATGAGTTCTGGAACGGAGTCTGGTGTCTCGGTTGTCATGGCTCCAAAGTGTAGGAAGCTGGTTCGCGGGCCGTCCTGAAAATGATAAAAACCGGCCGCCGCATTTGTGCGGGGCCGGCTTGATGGAATTGGTGCCAACCGCATACCCATTCGGTTTACTGGAAATCGTGGGTAATCCAGTTTGAGATAGTGCAGCCGGACGGTTGCATCGCTTGAAAGTGGATGCTCATTCCCGCTGCCTGACTGGGTACAAACCGAGAGTACGATGCAACTCCGTTTGCATTTGCTGTTGCGCTTCCGAGGTACTTGGCATTACGAAGTGAGATCTGCACACCGTGGCAACCAGGCAGATTGGTCAAACCTGACTTGAAGCTATATCCAAAGTGCACCGGTTTCGATGGCGCTGCCCCGGAAACAACCCAAGTATTCTGTATTCCTGCTCCGAGCGTCGATTCGCCAAAATGCATATCCGATCCAAACTCGTGTTCTGCAAACTCTGCCGCTTCCTCATGCATCGCTTCATCTTCGTTCTGATTGAAGACCACATAGAAGGGGTCCGAGGTCTCAACAGCTGAATCGGTACTCCACAACTGAAGAGCGAGGAGATACACGCCATCGGTCGCCGGTGAGTTGAGCGTAAACTCAAGGTGCTTATGCCATTCGCCGTTTGGCGCAACCGGTATGGAGAACCCTGCTACGAAACCGCCTGCAGTCTCTACTGACAGCGGGCCGAATCCGACGGTCATGGTTGAATCCGCTACGGTGTCAAAATCTGCACCATTCCAAACTCGGAGCGAAGATGTGATGTCAAATCCAATTTCACTCCAGCTCGCAAACGTCCCATCAAGCGAGTCAAAGCCTGGCTCATCCGAAAAATTTGGGAACACCTCACCAAGCTCTGAACGATACACATGCACGCCGTGGATCGTCGTATCTTCATCAACCAAACTTGTGACGATTTGGTCTTCAAACACTTCAAGAAAAACGTCGCCGTGATGATGTTGTGCGTTTACAGGGGACGCGGCATTTAGCGCTGCGGTAAAACCAACAAGGCAAGCAACTGGTTGAATGATGTGGGAGAATTTGTATTTCATGGTACTTCTGTACTTTCTATCTGTTCATATCTATTTGGAATGGTGTCGCGAGTTGATTACCGCGCCACTTCCGGATCAAATTGGTTACGATTGAAGCCCTTATAGACTTCACTCAGTTCGAGCGTTTCGACGTGTCCATCAAGGAGCCCGTAGTTCGCTCGTGCACTCCACGTGCCTTCTTTTCCTCCCCACGCATGGGTCTTGACCTGTCTCGCTGCCCGCAATGGAGTGGAATCATCTCCGTTGCCCCAGTTCTCGATATGGGGGTGGTCGGCACCGGCAAAATCGCTTTCCTCTGACATCATCAGAAAGTGAACGGTTCCCGAAGGCACGGGAATGCCATCGAAATCCAGCCATACGTTGAACGGGGCCGCAGATGTAAGGTAGTTATTCACACCGTAGCTCGTTCGGCGATACTGGCTGTCCGAGCCGGGTACGAACTCTCCACTCCCGCCTTCATCAGGTGGCCAGTACAAACTGTCATCACCCGGCGACCGCACCACCAGCGCAGTGCCATAGTACGATTCCAGCGAGTTAATCCACCAAAGTTTTTCATCGCCAAACTGCGATCCGCCATGTCCCATTCCGACGTCCACCATGTCACCTTCGTGATCATTCACATACATGGTGTGTGCCAGTTCGAGATTGCGTATGTTGTTCATACACACTGCTGCGCGACCGGCTTGACGCGCTCGCGTCAATGCGGGGAGCAACAGGCCTATCAACAATGCAATGATTGAAATGACAACGAGCAATTCGATAAGTGTAAACGCTCTCGCGCCTTGAAAGTCAGATCTCATAAAGACATTCCTTCTCTTGGCTCTGTGATCTGGATTTCCTATCCAAACCACGAACCTCAAAGACAAAGATGAGTTCCTGCACGAAAGGCGAACAAGCACGCCATGACAACATGCTGATGTTCAGCATGAAAAGTCAGAAGCGCATGCGCATTCTCGGCACGAATGATCGTGTCATGTGCAGGGTAAGATTGGTCAAATATGAGATTGCTGAGGAGGGGCGCGAGGACCTACAACGATTGTGAGATCGATCAAACGAGGTCTTGAGACATCACTGAGGGACATCTCATAGAACGGAGTATCGTCAAAGGTCAGGCAAATCGGGGCAGAGTCAGTGAAGACAAAAGCCTGTCTAACCTTATTGATACAGATACACGTCGGGCAGTCCGATTCATTGGGCTCGGATTCGTGAGACTGGTTTTCGCTTTCACTGCAGGCGTCGGCCGGTGTTGAGCCTTGGATGTAGTCGTGGTCGGTTGCTGACCCGGCCGCCGCCAAAACAAGTTCTGCATCCGAGGCATGGGGCACTTGCTCATGAGGCGGGTGCAGAATCGGCGATATCGAAATCATCACGCACGCAATAAGCGCAGCGATAACGCCACAATTCGCTAGCTGTGCTTTCAGCGAACGAATCCTCAGTAGAGCATACGGAAATTGGTGTTCGTTACGGTTTCGATTCATCAAGCAAACATCCGTCAGGGAATGATACCTCTGGAATCTCGATTCGGTTCGCATTAATGTCTCAGAGCAGCGATCCTATGAACTTAATGTTACCACAGCATTAGGTTGTTGATGAATTGAACCGCCAAGATAGGGAGGAGAATGAGAGATGCTCTCCATGGTGTCCAATAAGCCGAGGCGTACGACAAAGTTCTCATGGGCGTTGCTATGCGAGATGAGAACACAAAAAAACCGGCTGCGTCTCGAATAGACGCAGCCGGTGTGATGACAATGTGAGGGGTAAATTACAGTTCGATCTTGTCGGTACCAAGGGCACCGTGATCGTCCATACCACCTCGTGTGGGTGAGAAGCCGTGCTTGTCCTTCTTCGGCTTGCCTTCGGCATCGGTGCTGCTGCCGGCTTCTGCGCCATCTGCGCCTTCGCCCCATTGGGCACGCTTGAGGGACAGGCCGATCTTGCGTTCTTCGATATCGACACGCAAGATTTTGACTTCGAGATCTTGGTCCGCTTTGACGATGTCTTGCGGATTCTCGACCTTTTCATCAGACAGCTCGGAGATGTGGAGCAAGCCTTCAAGATCATCTTCAAGCTCGACGAAGACGCCGAAGTTTGTAATCTTGGTGACCTTGCCTTGCACAACCATGCCGGGCTTGTACGCTTCGGGAATCGCTTGGATCCACGGATCTTCGTGCAATTGTTTCATGCCGAGCGCAACACGTTGCTTGCTCGCATCCACTTCGATGACGACACATTTGACCGATTCGCCCTTTTTGAGGACTTCGTTCGGATGGCCGATCTTGCGGGTCCAGGAAATATCCGAGACGTGGAGCAAGCCATCGATGCCGGGCTCGATTTCGATAAACGCGCCGTAGTTGGCGAGATTGCGAACCTTGCCTTCGATGACTGTTTCCTTGGGATACTTCTCGGTCATGATTTCCCATGGGTTGACTTCAAGCTGCTTGATACCCAATGAGATTTCCTGCTTGTCCTTGTTGATATCAAGGACGACAACATCGATTTCGTCGTTGTTGTTAAGCATCTCAGACGGATGGTTGATTCGCTTGGTCCAAGACATTTCGGAAATGTGGACGAGGCCTTCGATACCATCTTCGAGCTTGACAAATGCACCGTAGGAAACGATATTCGTCACCGTACCCTTGACGCGATTGCCAATCGGGAATCTGGCTTCGATTTCTTCCCATGGTGAAGATTCAGTTTGCTTCAGGCCGAGCGCGATTTTTTCTTTGTCGCGGTCGATGGAGAGAATTTTGACTTCGATTTCCTGATCGATCTTGAGCAATTCGGACGGATGGTTGATGCGACCCCATGACATATCTGTGATGTGGAGCAGGCCATCAATGCCACCAAGGTCAATAAACGCACCGAACGCCGCGATGTTCTTGACCACACCCTTGACCTTGTCGCCTTCTGCAACGGAGTTCAACAGGCGATCGCGAGCCTCGGAGCGTTCTTCTTCAATAAGTTTGCGGCGACTAATAACGATGTTGCGACGCTCTTCGTCAATTTTGAGCACTTTTGCTCTGACGGTGCGGCCGGCAAACGAATTAATGTCATGTGGGCGACGAACATCGATCTGTGAGGCAGGCAGGAAGACGGGCACGCCAATATCGACGAGCAAGCCACCTTTGATTTGGCGAAGCACTTTACCTTCGACAATGTCATCTTCGTGACATACTTCGAGGATGCGCTCCCATCCACGGATGCGATCTGCTTTTCGTTTGGACAGCGCGACGAGGCCATCTTCGCCTTCGATTTTTTCAAGGAAGACTTCGATTTCGCGTCCGACTTCGATTTCCGACGGGTCATCAAATTCGTTTTTGTTGACGAGACCTTCAGATTTGAGGCCAATCTCAACGACGGCATTGTCACCTGCGACACCAACAATTTTGCCCTTTAGAATCGATCCGGGTTTGAAATCCCCGATCTTATCGGCCAGGTATTCATCAATGTCGCTATCTTCGACGGAGTCCTTACCAAACGCTTCAGCCAAAAGCAGATCTGCTTCGGCATCGTCGATCTGAAGATCGGCGATCAGATTCTCATTCACCATAATATTAGTTCTAACTGTTTGTACGCAAAAAACAAAAAGGGTTACCGGATTGGAGCCTTGTCAACAGATGACAAAGTAGAGGAGAACACCATTCCGAGCCTCCGTCTGGCCTGTGCAACATGCACGTATCAGTAGATCCAGACTTCGAGCAATGGACAGGATAGGCGGGCTGAGCGATGATTCCCAATTCAAGAGGCCTAAACAGGCTGAGGAATCTGCATGGCGGGCCATAGGCCGTATTTAGGCTATTTGCCCCATATTAACGCAGATCGGCTGATGTTGGAACCGTAAGTAGATTCGATGCGAACAATCGGGAAGAAAAACTGCCTCGGAAGCGCGCTCTTTACACAGTTTTTGCTTCCCTTTTCCGGTGATTGTGAGATAATTGCAGTGAGGGGATGACAGATCAACCTCAAGGGATTTGCACCACTGGATGAAAGTAGTCCCTGATCTTCGTTGTATTGTCATCTTAATTTAGAGTAGGTTTAAGTCGTCAGCACAATGAATGTGTTGATTGGTTAGTCGCCCTTGCCGCGAACACGCGTAGCAGTTTGAGGCGTTTACTGACTCATGGTTGCGGTGCGTCTGGTGACGTTTTTCCGTGCAAGGTACTCTGCCTTGAGCCTATGAGTCGAGTTCGTTCGGCTGGCATTGTTTGGTTTGATACAACTGGAGACTCGGTTCTTTGTTCATCAATTGGGATGACAATTTGATATATGTCACTGCGGCTATCATCGCAATCCTTGCGCTGGTAATCCCGTTGATCGGCTGGATCATTTTGGACCGGATTACCAAATCTCGCCCTGCAACCCACGATGCGATCTCCCCCACATTCCCGCTTGCACTCTTTGCCAGCATCGGCGCAGCAGTACTCATCGGCATTTCGGTTTTCAGTCGATTGCCCGAAGACTGGACGCTTCTCTTTGTCTTGGCTTCAGCGTTCGCCCTTGGCGTCGTCCGGCCCAAGGCGATGGCGATTGGACGTAAATACCGCCTGCTCATTCAACTCTTGTTCTCCTGCGTGCCGTTGATTGCCCATGAGGTCCTTGTTATTCTGCCTTCTGGCACATTGGGTGCAGACATTGTCAACGCGTCTTGCACGGTGTTGTTCATCCTTGGCCTGTTGAATTTCCTTGATGTGATTAATTTCATTGATGGAGTATCTTCGGGGGCGATCTTCATCATCGCTGCCGTCGCCGCTGCAGTACTCAATCTCACGCCGAACGGCCCACGCATCGACGACCCAACCGGTGTGGTCTTTGCCTTGGCGCTGTGTGGTGGAAGTCTGGGCTTTGTCTTGTTCCGTCGTCCGCCCTCCAACAAGGAGGAAAGCGATGTTGCAGCCATGCTTCTGGGTGTGGCCGCATCAATGATACTTTTGCGTACTTGGAAAGTGGCCGGCTCTGAATCAATCAACCCGGGCGTGTTCCTTCCTGCGATCCTCATCGTCCCTGTCTTGCTTGCAGGTATTCACCGAGATCGCCTCTCGCTCTTCCGCCGTCAACGCCTTGCACTCATCCTGATTTCACTGGGACAACTCCCTGCGTGGATACCCGTGATGCTTGGCGATACGAGTTATATGTGGATTTCATTGATCTCCGTATGCTCAATTATTCTGTGGACTGCTCGCATTACCCAAGGCAGGGCGCTGCGTGGCTGGTCTATGCGTGTGATGGCTGAACCGATTGCTGATGTCTTGCGTGTTGGCCTCCTTGTCACCGCTGTAAGTTCGGTCGCCGTGCTTCTGATTCCAGCAATTAATCTGCTTTGGATGTTGGCCTCGATCTTTACGACATGTGCATTGTTGATCGTCCAGGTAACGTGGTGGCGATCTCGACTTGAACAAGCCAACCGCGTCGATGTGGTTATCTTTGCCAGTCGATCTGATTATCATAAAGCCCAACACATTCTGCGCAATTGCTCCGATCTGTTTGGACGACAACGCACCCGACGAGCACGAATTGGTTTACGCAGTAAGCACCTTCGCAAAACCGTTCTTGAGCATCTCACCAAAGGCGACACCGTCGTCATCCTCGGCGAAGAAGTACGCAAGGAAGTGATCGGCCTTCGATCGCTCGGCGACCTTATCTTTGCTCGTGAATGTCTACTCCTATCCGGTGCCAATCACGAATTCGATCCGGAGCAAGTGCCCGGACGTTTTGCAGACCTCATGCAAAAACAAGCTCACCGAGCTCTCGCGGTGATCGGTTTCTTCGTTTTGTCGCCCGCATTCCTGGCTATTGCTCTGGTCATCAAACTCAACGACGGCGGCCCCGTGTTCTTCCGGCAAGAACGCATCGGTGTGCATGGCCAAAGATTTACGGTCATCAAATTCCGCAGCATGCGCGTCGATGCCAAAGCGTACGATGAAAGCCCTACGGATAAAAATGACAATCGCATTACACGGATCGGCCGATTCCTCCGGCGCTCAAGTTTGGACGAGTTACCACAGTTGATCAATGTGATTCAGGGTGATATGCGATTAGTTGGGCCACGTCCTGAGATGCCATTCATTTGTGCACGATACGATGGTCGTGAACGCAAGAGACTTGAAGTCCCGCCGGGCGTCACCGGGCTATGGCAAGTGAGCTCACATCGAAACGATCCGATTCACCACCATGTTGAATATGATCTTGCGTATCGCCATGCACGCGGACCACTTTTGGATACCGCGATTGTCATCTCCACCATCATCGGCGGATCGAACGAAGGCTTCTGATTTTCCAATTGGGAGTGAGATCAGATTGTCATCCCCCAGTTCGACTGACGTTGAGATCCCGCAGCCGCCCACTTCCTAAATCGTACATCCAACCATGCACCGCTAATGATTGTTGATTCGCCCATGCGTTGCAAATCACAGGATTGGTACTCAAGCTGTTGACTTGTTCGATGACATTTAGTTCAGCGAGTCTATTCAATCGGTCGTGTTCGTCAGCAATGGTGGCCAATTCGTCTTGGTTTGCCCGGGCAATCTTCTTTACCGGCTTGAGCCACTCATCAATAGAACCATGATCTCGATCGTCGGTGGCTGCGTGCATTCCGCCACACCCTGTGTGTCCACACACAATGATGTGCTTCACGAACAACACTTCAATGGCGTACAGCAACACCGATTGACTGTTAAGATCATTGGGTGGTATCTGGTTCGCTATATTGCGATGCACAAACACTTCGCCCGGCGGAAGATTCAAAAGTCGATTCGGAGGAACGCGACTGTCCGCGCATCCGATCCAAAGGTAGTTCGGTTGCTGGCCCTGGGCTGACTCACCAAAGAACGACGGTGTGTCCGAAGCCATGTTAGCTGCCCACGCGCTATTTCGTTGCAACAAATCTTCAAGGGTATATGTAGATCGTTTCATGAAAGGTCACACTCATATACGAATCGTCATTAGAGATCACTTCATCTGCTCACAAGCTCGCCTTCGGTAAACATCGTAGTCCCGCAATGCAACGTTGAATCTACCCCCCCGCCCATTCTTGGTTGGATTACTTATTCACGCTGCTTTGACCCCACGTTTGACTTTTTGGGGTATCGTACACGTTTCAATCAACACCATGCATCAGGGTTACAATGTTGTAATCTAGTAGGGTCAAATGCCTGCAAGCGATAGAGAGAGTATCACACAGTAGATCACCAGTCCCACGGCAAAGACTGCACCGAACATGATCAGAATGGCCGCGGAGAGCCGCCTTGACTGTTTTCGAAGGGATTGAGCTACGTGCGCCTCTCTTAGATACACACCGCATTCAGGACAATTCTCGCTCTCAAGCGCGCGCAAGCAGTATCCGCAGTCGGGGCACTTAGGGTACTGGTTCTTCTTCCTGTGCATTTGCTCACCCAGTTGCGACGTGAAGAGTTGTGAGCGATCTTTCGTCGAAACGCCGAAAGATGCCCTAACGATTCAACGCCATCACGAAAAGCAATCCGATTGTGCTTGCAACATGAACCACTACGATTGTGCCAATGATTGAGTACGCTAGAGCACGAACACTCGCTGATGCGTGTGGCCATCTGAGAAGCACATAGTAACCGGCCCATTGAAGCGGCCCAACGAGGATGACCAGCCATAAGACTGCAGGAGAAGAAGATGAACCAAAACTCGCTATCGCAAACGGCACCAAGATCGACGGGCCGAATAGCATTCCAGCTGGCACAAAGACAAAGAGAATCGACGGCCCGCTCAACACCATTCCCAGAGCATACAGGATCAGCATTGCAACCCAACTAAGCGCACCAACACCCCACGACCGTCGCCAGACGGTTCGCTTGCGTTCCGCGAGTTGCCTTGCTTGTAGTGCCGCTTCATCCGCTACTGGTACGCCGCACTCCGGACACAATTCGCTTGTGATTCCCTGCTGTGAATACCCACAGGCGTAGCATGAAAGATACTCTCGCTTTTCCTGCTTTCGATTTCGCAATCGGTTCCAGATCATGCCGCTAATCTCCTTGATGCTGTACGAGAACTTCATCTCGCTTCATTCAATCATCATTACAATAGACAACCGGAAAGCTCCCTACCTTTTCTTGGTGTTCCGGGAAAATCACAATGCCAACTGCGCAGCGCAAAAAGACAATCAGCATTCCTCACCCGTTTCTCGACGAAGGGGATCAGAATGCTGATTGCTGTGCTTTTACTACTATTTATTTGTTCGAACGATTGAGAAAAGAATCTCAGCCGCCGATTTTGCAGCAGCCGGGTGATCCCTTAGCGAGGCCACACTTGTCACACGTCTTGGCGCCTTCAGCACAGCATTCATCTGTACCTTTGACGTGACCACATCCGTTGCAAAGGGTGACATCGCCACCGTCTTTGTTGATTTTACAACAGCCGGGTGAGCCTTTAGCCAACCCACATTTTGCACATTCTTCTGCACCTTCAGCACAACAGGCTTCGCTGCCTTTGAACTCACCACAATGTGAGCAGACTACATATTCTGCAGTCGCGCCGCTGGCGGTAGTGGTGGTCGTGGCTTCTGTGGTTTCGCAGCCGGCGGTGAAGGCTACAACACTGAACATCGCCAACGCTACTATTGAAACGAGTACTAAACGAATCATAAGGAATCTCCCTTTTGAGGAATTTGAGGGTGGGTGGTCAGCATGAACCGACCATTAATGAATAACTATCGACAACTGGTATTGTCCAATTTTCGATATGCTACCGAGCACAAACCGAATTTCTGGTCAAACACGTAAAAAACCTAGTGGTTACTAGGTGCCTGTAGGTTGGTGGTACTCAAACGCCTGATTCGGAGTTCAGCAATTTCTGACATCGGCTGGCATTTCAAGCATAACAATCCGCTTATCTGACTTGAACAGGCGAACGAGAGTCCAGAATGGAAGCGTGAGAGCGGCGAAGGAAATATACGGCTTTGATTCCCATAATTGAGATCATCTGAAACTACGAGCGAATTCGGCTGGATCATCTCGCTATCCCACCACAAGAATATGTGTGCGGGCACCGGTACGCACGAGATCGTCCCCTGATTCTTATCGGATCTCTGCCTGAGCGGTCGATGAATTGACATGCTCCGAACTACGGCCGGGCGTCGCCCTCATGGGTTCGGCCACCAATAAGGTCATGTTCGAACACTCCTTGTCCATGCGTAAACGCTCTGAGTTTGCGATTGGACGAAGAGATACCGAGATCAGAGATCAACGCTGCTTCTGTCAATCCGCTTGAGAGCCGGTACCAAGAATCGCCTTCGTTGAAGGTGACAAACACGCCGACATCATTCCCCACATAAACATGGTTCGGATACAGTGGGTCGACGATCACCGCCATGGTCGGAACGTCTGGAAGTTTCCCTCCATCGATGTCTACCCAAGTGTTACCAAAGTCGATCGATTTGAACACGTGGGAGGAACCGAAGCCTGACATCGTGAGATACACGGTGGCTTCATCATTTGGATCAACCGTCAAGTCACCAGGATATCGATCAGGAATGCTCCCAGTAATATCACTAAACGTCGCTCCGCCGTCGTCTGTCCTATACACGCCACCTCGTCCTACACCTGGGATCGTTGCGGCGTATACAACCTCTCCATCAGAAGGTGCGGGGGATATGAGCAGGAGCGGGTTCCCGTCGATCTGGTCTCCGCCGTTTCCTGCTAACCAATCGTCACCTCGATTGAATGACAAGAAGAAATAGCTATCTCCAGCGTACAGCTTCATCGAATCTGTGGGGGACAGAATGAATGGCGCAATGAATGTAACATCGCCACCAAGATCGGGTGGGCTTACATTTGTGAAGTTGTTTCCGCCGTTTACGGATCGCACGACATTGAGAACCTGCGAAGTTGCGAAGACAACGTTTGGATCATCAGGGTCAATTGCGCACCATCCACCATCACCCCCATACACTCCGCGGAACCACCGACTATCACCTAGATACATCGTGCTCCCGTTATCTTGGAGCCCCCCCATCGCCAAGCCTGGATCTGTGGCTGAAGAGTACGTGCCACCATAGAACTGTTGTGTTTGCAGACCACCGTTGATGCTGCGGTATGTACCGCCCCCATCAAGCGATCGAAAGACACCGCCATCGCTTGCGAGGTAGAAAGCACTGTGATTTGTCGGGTGATAGATCACGTCATGGTGGTCAGAGTGTGTGTACCCAGAGTTTCCTTCGGGATCACCGGGCGGAATATCTCCACGGTATTTCCCGCCTGTACTCGCGATCTGATTAAGCGTGCTCCCACCATCGATCGATTTCCATACTGAGATCCCAATACAAATAATCTCATCTGGATTGGTTGGATGGACCGCCACATCATGGGAGTACCATCCCTGATATCGCGAGTAGTCGGTTGTGTTCTTCAGCGTAAATGATTCTCCAAAGTCATCAGAACGGAACAACCAGGTAAAGTTGTCCTGCTGATTCTGCCAATCGAATCCGTTTCCAATGCTGGCGTACACGACATTGGGGTCCGCTGGAGTAACGCCGAATTTTATCTTCCCTTTGAAATCGAGTGGTAGACCACCTCCAGTAATTTGGCTCCAATGCTTACCGCCGTTCGTTGTACGGTAGATTCCACGATTGGGGCTCTCAAGATCACCACATGCGACGAGCACGACACTTGGATATTGGGGATGGATGACGAGATCAGTCGCCATATCGACGCCGAGTCGGAGGATCCACGTCGCACCAGAATCTACTGATTTATAGATCCCCTCGGTCGTGGCCGCCCAGACCACATTAGGTCGAGCCGGGTTGACACGAACCGCCCAAACGCCCTGCCTTTGGTTGTACGACCAATCGAGGCTCTTTGTCCAGGTTTGGCCGCCGTCTTCGGATTTGAGAATCCCTATTCCGTAGCTGCCGCGCGTGCTTCGACTGGCAGCGAGATCGCCTGCCGCTCGATGGTTGTAGACCTCACCAGTTCCGATATACATGACATTTGAATTACCCGGTTCGAACGCAATAGACGAAACACCTAGGGCCGGGTGCCCGGTATCAACACGTGTCCACGCCTGTGCGCCCATGCCGGCTGTGGTAGTCTTCCAAAGTCCACCACTGGCGGAGCCTGCAAACATGATGTCTGGATTGTCCGGGTGAAAGGCGAGCGTAAGTGTTCTACCTCCGCCGTTGAGCGGACCGATTGCTTTCCATTCGAGAGGCTCGCCTTCCGGATCTCCGCTAAGTTGGCCAACCTGGTTCGATCGTGTGCCATCCGGAATTGACAACGCCTTCTCATACCCACTGTAGAAACCCGCAGACGGAATATCCGCAGCGGGGTAAGCTCGCGAGTCTCCCCAAAAACTCAGCGCGCGGTATGCACCAGAGACCGTCTCTTCTCGCTGGGATCTATCCCCTTGTTTTTCAGCTAACTTGACAAAGCCCGTTGCAGAATCACCTTGCCTTGTATCTGGTGCAGCTGCAGGATCTCCTTCATTTTGAAACAAGAACAAACCACTCGCTGTACTGAAGACGAGGGCGAGGCCGATTGCTTGCAGGATCTGCATTCGCCAAGTTATCATTGAACACTCTGATTCGTTATGTTGTGGGCTTAGGTTGCGCATAGTCCCAGTATAACTGATTGGCCCTTCAATCTATGTCAAGAATCCGTTGGAATCGCTCTGAAACTCACTCAGATGCAAGCTGCAGGCTTGTTATTGACACCAGTGCCTCGGCGGTCTTGCGGATCAAAGTCCCTAGATTGTGGCACAAGTCACTTGAGTCTTGCATCGCTCCGATGCGCACCTAACACAGATCAGCCCGATCCGAGAGTCACCCCTAGGGTTGTTGGCTCGATCCGATGTGATCGACTCAGCCGGGGCCTTGGGCGTTGCGAAATCGACTTCAAAGGCAGTACGGACAGCCTACATCCCTCATCTGACAAGTGCTGGAACAAGTCGCCGCGTCCGCCATCCGAATAGTGTATCCGAAGCCAAACCACAACCATGAGCCGAAGATTCGATGCGCTGATGTCTATTGAACGACAACATTGAACGCAGAGGTCGTGCGATTCAATTCCGCGCCTTGGAACCAGACGGTGCGACCACTAACAGATGATGGAATCGGAATCGATTTCTCAAATGTCCCGTGGCGGTCGGCTTTACCTGATGTGACAAGCGCTGGCTTGGAGAGGTCGAGGGTAATGTTCAACTTTGTAACTGGAGTCGAACCGAGCCCACGCAGGCTGTACGCTATGAACTGTTGACCGTTTGGCGTGCTATCCGTAATCGTGAAAGTCGCATCTGATCCACCGACAAGATTGTCAATACCAAGTGCGTAAGTGGCGAGATTACCAATCCGAATAGCATAAAGGTAACTATGGTCAACACTATCATCCCAGTAACGAATGGTGATATAGGCAGTCTGACTATCAGGCGAGAAAGCGGTCTTTGAAGTGTAGATGTAAGGCGGCAAATCGTCTTCGTGCGGAAAATCAACATGCCAAAGCAAGTCGCCGTTGGCGGGGTGATAGCCACGCAGCCAAGCGTCTGTCCAACCGGGAACACCAGTAGCGACAACGACTGAATCATCTGGCGCAACTGTAAGTGAGTGCACAGTGTTTCCGTCTTCGCTGTCGATGACCCAACGGGTACTCCCATCAGGATTAAGGGACCAGAGGTCAATGCCCAACCAATCACCGGCGTAGATGTTGCCGTTGCTTCCTGCGGCCGGCCCGATGACCAAGCCCGCTCCACTAGGATGCTCTGTTTTCCAATCCACGTTTCCGTCCGGGTCCAAAGCCATCACGCCGTTTTGGCCAGCTCGAAACAGCACACCTCCACCAGGGCGCAGTTCAGGAAAAGTCGTCGCTGGAATCGACAATCCACCAGACCCCGTATGCCAGAGTTGTTGACCATCCAAGCTCCAACACCGGGAGGCGGGGAAGCTACCCCGAAATCCCTCAACTCCAGTGTAAAGACGATCCGAATCAAACACGATCTGCGCATGCCCAAGATCAGCTCGACCAACCGGGGGATCACCCACATTCGTCCAATCGAGTCTTCCATCAGAGTTCACCGCATACATTCCGTGCCCTTGCCCATCGCGTCGTTCTTGCATGGCATAGATCTTGCCATCTGGCCCAACATTTGGGCCCGCGATATTTCTCTGATCAAAGGGTGGATCGTATTTCCATTGCAGAGTGCCGTCCGGGTTGACCGCAGCAATGCCCTTGCCGTTCAATGATGTGTAAATGGTACCATCAATCCCAGTCGAAAGAGGTTGACCACCGCCCGCTCCATCCAAGCTCCATAAGAGTTGACCGTCAGGCGACATGGAATAGAGCGTCGTGTTGTCCGTAACGTACACCGTGCCGTCCTGCCCTACCCCAACAAACGAACCCGGAGGATTCGACGGAATTTCAAAGACCCATTCTACTCGATCGTCCATAGCATGAACATTCGGTGTCTGGATGCAAGCGGCGATGGCGAGGCAGATTAATTTTGAGTTGAGAATTCGTAACATCTTGGAGTATCCGTTCATTTGAATTTGGAGATCAGTGTTGTCTTTGTGGATCGACAGACTATTTCACAGTCTCTTCAACAACCGAAGTAGTGCGATTCAATTCCGCGCCTTGGAACCAAACGGTGCGGCCAACCGCACTCTGCGGAATACTCACATTTGATACGTAATCACCATTACCGTTCGCCTTGCCGGACTGCAAGAGTTTCGGATTGGACAAATCAAGTGTGATGTTCAGTTGCGGTACGGGTGTTGATCCGAATCCGCGCAGGCTATACACCAGGAATTGCTTCGCAAAAGGTGTTGCATGAGAGATTGAGAATCTCGCGCTGGATCCGGCGATTAGATTCTCAACCGTCAGTCCAAAGATGTTTTGTGCTAGCGAAGCGTATTTTACAATCGAGATTTCTGGATCACCGGTGATAGCATTTCCAGATTGGCCTGCGTTGTAGATATTGAATTGTGCGTCAAAGGCCATGAATCCGGTACCCGCATTGTCTTCCGAATCCGGAGGAATGACCCCGCGATCAATCTCCAGTCCGGTATCTGCATCGAGCACGAGCGTGATCATGTCCCCGCTGTAAGGTGCTGAACTGGTATGCCCACCAATAAACACATTTCCATCAGGATCGACCAATATGTCTGTTGGTATATCCCCGCAACGCTTGCAGGGATCACCGTAGTGGTGCTCCCAAACGAGATCCCCTGTTTCCGCATCTCGTTTTACTGAGTACATATCTCCATTGCCATTTGATCGATCACCATCAGGATCTGACCAACCAGTAATGTACACTCCGCCTACCCCGTCTAGTGCCAAAGCAAACGCGCTATTGAGTGCGCCCCATCTGTTGTATCCTTCCCAGATTAGGCTGCCATCATCACCGTCTAGTTTGATTGTTCCGTACTGCAAGCTTGTGTTCATCGCTTCGCCGGTGACATAGATATCGCCATTCGCATCGATCTTCATGTCGTTCGAAGAATCACCAGCGGTCATCCCCCAGTTCGACTCCCAAATGACATCTCCGGCACTCGTGTCATACTTCACTACAACATAATCCGGATGCAGCGATGACATGACACCATGGATTCGAGCAACGAGATCGCCGTTTCCATCAATCTCCAACTGTTGGACAAGATCTTGCGAATAGGGTGATGCAGCAGGGCCATCCCATGTCTTTTTCCACCGCAATATCCCCTCACTATCAAACTTGAGAATGAGTCCGTCAGGCCCGTCACCAGTGGTACCGCCACCAACATAGACATTTCCCTGCGTGTCTGTCGTGACCGTTCCTCCGTGTTCTGAATTGAAGAAGTCGCTGCTGTACTGCACCGTTTTGAGCAATGCACCGGTCGCTGCATCGTATTTGAGCAGCAGAACATGTGCTCGCCCGTTGGAGCCGGGGGTGTTCCCGGAAACCCAAACAACACCATTCGGTGCTAATGTGATTGCGCGACCGTTATCTCCGCCGCCTTCCGGGCCATCGAATTCCTGTGACCAAAGGAGATTACCATCCGTTGAAAATGCCGCAGTGATCACGTTGTTGTTTGAAGAAGAGCCGGTCACACCGGTTACAAATGTTGTTCCACCTGCATCAACAACCATGCCTTGAATACTTGAACGAAGGGACTGTTGAAGAGGCAGCTTTGCTATCCATTCGTGAGAGAGCTCCGCACGAGCATGCTCAGAAAGGAGCCCCAATGTCGATCCGGCCAACGCTACTACAATTGCTGCTTTTTGAAATGGGGCCGACTTATTGGTCTGAGTGAATCGATACATGATTTTCACTTTCGGTTTGGATTCATTTCACTTCATTGACACGACGATTGATGCCACGGAGCAGTTCGTTAGGGCGAAAGACTATGGATGCCCTTGCGTGTCGGTTACATTCTGTTCCTATGCAAACTTCGTGCCGGAATGACAGCAATTGGCTCCTTGATCAAATTTCTGTTTCAGACCCCTACCAGAGCTTCCAAGAGCCTCTTTTTTTGGCGGGCGGTCTGCGGAGAGAATCAGGATTAATGTTTGAATGGCTCTTGCCCAGCAAGACTGGTTGCAGTTTTCACCACTGGTAAGTGGCTGGTGCAACTCTCATCTCATGTCCATTCACTGCGGGATCGGAATTTGGACACGGCGCTCCGAGTGCAAAGAACGAACCCGCCCTCCTGTCTGAAGATCAGGAAAGCGGGCTCTTAGCTGGCGCTGAGTAGTGAACGTGTATTCGAGTTATGTTCGTTAGTACACCAGTCAACACGGCATGTTTGCATTCCTCCTGGAATTACTGTACGGTTTCACTTGCTACATTAGATACACATTCAGAAGGGCACGAATCTCGTTGGGCGGCTTGGAAGTGCACCATTTGTCCGACTGCACCAGCGGGGATTCCACGGGTTCCGCTAAATATTCCACCCACGGTTTTGCCTTGCGCGACAAGTTTGGCGGCGCTGACACCCTTCAGGCCGAATGTGGCACAGTAACCACCTGTCCCAGAAACAACTGTCTGCCCAATCTGCAAACTATAAACGACTGCGATGTGCTCGCCGTCGGCTGCACCCGTAACATCAAATTGAGCAGTACTTCCCCCGACCAGGTTTGATATGCTGAGATCGAGACAATCGCCTGCTCCGTCGCAGGTTTGATTGATATATACGGTGACATCGCCACTGATTTGGTTGGCCAGCGCGATGTCTGCCACTTGATCCATGTCCAGATCACCTGCAGCAAGATTTTCGGGAGAGTTTCCGCCACTCAGCACGGTGGGAGATCCAAATGTACCTGCCCCAAGGTTCGTAAACACCGAGATGCTTCCTGAGGATTCGTTTGAAGTGGCCAAGTCCATGTCCAGATCACAATCGAAGTCTGCCGCTACGATGTGCGAGGTATCGCTGCCGCCCGTTGGATAATGAGCTGCACCCGTGAACGCACCATTTCCGGAAGCAAGGAAGACTGTTGCAAAGTTCTGCGTGCCATTGTTTCCATTGGTCGCCGTTGCAAGGTCTGCCAATTGATCACCATTCAAATCTACAGCTACGATTCCTTCGGGTCGAACTTGTAAACCAACGGACAATGTACCCGTATGTGAAAACGTGCCGGCGTTGTTCGTATAGACAAAGACGGAGCGCCCATCGTGATTCTTCACTGCCATGTCGAGATCGAGGTCGCCATCAAAGTCGCCGAATGCAGCTGCTCGTGGCTCATCACCCGCAGCCAACGTGGCCGAAGAGAATGAGCCCGAACCATTATTTGTGAGGACGGTTACGCTATTGCCATCACGATTCCCTACACATAAGTCGAGATCTTGATCGTTATCATAATCTCCAATATCCATTCCGAGGGGGCGTGAACCAGTGGAGAATGAACCCCCGGTCGTGAATGCGCCACTCCCCAAATTCGTCAGGATGCGAACTTGATTCGGGCCCTTGAGACCAACTGCTAAGTCAGTATCAAGATCACCATCGAAATCGCCAGCCACGATATCTTGAGGGCTCGCGTTGCTTCCAAGTTGAATAGACCCGCCGAATGTAAATGTCCCATCCCCGTTTCCAAAAAGGATCTCGATTCGATCGGGGTCGTCTACCGTCGTGGCAAGGTCCGGAATCTGATCTCCGTTGAAATCGCCGATTGCAACGCCACTCGGCTGGCTCCCCACCGGGTAGGAAACGCCGGGATCAAACGAGACTTGACCTACTGCGAGGCTGGGTACAGCCAACAGTGCGCTTGAAATGAGTATGATTTGCTTTTTGAGAGTCATCATGATGTCCTTCGGGTTGTTGGAGTGGCTACAGCTCTCAAAAAATTGAGCCCGTAAGATGACCCTGAGGTCTGCTGCCATTTGTAAAGGGGTGTGGTTAGGAATTGAAAAGAGCTTCAAACAGTAGAGACACCGGCGATCTCCTTGCATCTGCTAATGCGAGTTCCACGTCAACAATGCGAGGTGTTTCTAGAAGCCCCGGGCTCGGCTTTCACCGAGCCCGAAGGAAGGAAAGAAAGAGTGAGAACGTGAGAAAGAAAGTTATGGTCGTTCCAAGAATGTGCCGTTGATTTTTTGATTTCCACCGCCAACGGAGATGACATCGCCGTCATTAATACGTGGACCTTGTGGACGTCCGTCAGCGCCTGGCACATTACGGAGTCGATCTAAACGAAAGTGGCCGGTGCCTTGAGCGTCGGTAACCATACTACCGATTCGTCTCCCATTGAGGAAGACGTTGACCTTGATGTTCCCGGGTGCGTTGTCGATCTGCACTTCCAAAGTTTGGTCGACGAATCCGTTTTCGGGTGATTCTTTGTACTTGGCTTTCATCGTGACTCCGCCTTGCGAGCCGGCGGCATCCCAAAATCGATCTTCATCGTTTGCTTGAGCTGGCTGAGAAAACCCTGCAAGCAAGGCAACGAGGATGGCGTAGATAAGGGTCATTGAGAACTTCTGCATTGTGATTCCTCCAAAGTTGGGTAAATGTTGTCTTCGAAACAAATGAGTTACTGAAAATGCCTTCTGCGGTGTGGTGTGGCCACTGAAATACCAGTTGCATGGGCTACGGTGGACATAACGCAACACCTGTGCCAAGCACCCAAAAACACTGCAGAAATGTTCTAAAGGGGCTTTCAGGGCTCAAAAAAGCGGGTTAATCTCTGAAGGAGGTTGTGTTGATAGGATGAGTGTGTCCGCGTCTCGCCATCGGTGGTCGAATCTTTATCATTTTCCACCACCTCCCCCAGATTGATCTGCGGGGGTGTAAATTTTGGCCAATATGGCGAAAACGCGAAATCTTGGCGAACAGCGCTTTTCTAACCCCATGGGCCTCGTGTATAAATGTAGCAAGAGCGGCCCCTAGGTATGTTCAGATTCTGAAGTGGCGAACAACAGACCGGCCGCAACCTCTCCCGTGGTTCATGAACTGCTTTCGCTCATACGAGATGCATCATTTGTATTCTGATGATGATGCCTACTTTATTGCTTGTGGCTCTTGCTCTTTCTATATGATTCAAACCCGCTTAACGACAACTTCACGTTCTTTGGGACTTCACGCTTCTACCTCACAACATAGGCTTAAGCGCTGTACGCTAGGGTTCACCCTCATCGAGCTTCTCGTCGTTCTTTCAATCATCACGATACTGCTATCGCTTTTGGTCCCGGGCATTCAAGCAGTTCGTGCTCGTGCTCGAAAATTTGAATGCAAAATGAACCTGCGCAGTATCGCGTTCGACTTTGCTATGTTTGCAGATCCAGTGATGAATAATGGACGGGGTGATGACGAGTCGGGCACAGTTTTTAGTTTGGAGACGTTTCAAGAGTCTCAATACCGAGTTGACGAATTTTGGGATCGCGACGGAGTTCTCTTTAAAGGGGAGGCCGCCGACTTGGGGATTATGAATTGCCCCACAGTGAGTGGAGAGATTACCGCCCGCAATAATGTGCCTTGCCGTTCTGGCGCTGTCGGCCCTTACCGTAACATCTCATATGGATTCAACCTCCGCCTTGATGCGCCAGAAGTTCGCATTGGCGACATGTGGACTGCCCCCCCAAGCAACCTGACTTCACGCATCCTCGAAACGCATGGCATGATTCCTTTGGTATTCGACATTGACGGTGCAGAAGCAGAACGCCGTGACGTGATTCCATATTTCTCCGCCCCACCTTTGCCCGGCGAACCTGATCGGCCCTACGCCAGTGGAAATGCATGGTTCCCATCGAGCCGACACAACGGAAAATCTCAGATAGCGTTTGCAGGCGGTGAAGTACTTTGCTCACCAGATTTACTCCCCCAGAGTAACCCCGCATGGCGATGGGATTTCCAAGACTTCAACCCACCTCGTAGACGTTAGACGGTTGGATTTTCCCCTCTTCATTTCGTTGTTATTTGGTTTTGCTAATCGATTCTTGGCCATATTAGGCTGAAACCACTGCTTTCAGCTGACACCACTCATAACCTTCTCACGTGAAGTTAACCACTCGGTTCCTCATCCTCACTGGCGTGCTCTGCCTAACGGTCGTGCTCAGCTTGGCTATCGCATATTGGGGAATTGGCGCAGTCAATCGAGAAGTCCGTAACACCTACGGTGAGATCACCGGAATCCTGGCCCGACTTGATTTGATCAAAAGGAATTTCGAACATCAGATGCAGGGATTAGAGGGTACGACCTATCACAGAGTCCCTCGCTTATTCAAGCAAACGCACGACTCTATCAACCAAGGCCAAAGTGAAATTGAACCTCCAAGTGTTTTTGAGCAATCACAACCCACGCTTATACCGTTCGACTTGGAGCGAATGCGTCAACTCAATGATGAAATTCGTAGGACATCAACTGAGTTGAATGACATTGCCGGGTTCTTGAAGTACGCCGGCACTCGAACTTCATCTTCAATTGAAGAGCGCATACGTGAATTGGCGAGCCAATTTGATCAGTGTTATGCCGCCATTGAGAATGATGAGAATGATGAATTGGCCTCACTCTACATCGACATTCGACTTCCATTCGAAGAGCTTCACCTCTTCGTTGAGAGCCTTGAAGGACGAATGCTTGAAGATCTAGAAACGTCACTCGACTTCGCTGAAGAGACCCAATTTCAAGTTAACCTAGTTCTTCTTGCATGTCTGGTCATTGCCACGCTCGTCGTCGGACTCGTTTTCCTGCTGCAAGGACGTTGGTTCAACCAACCCATGAATGCACTGCGAATAGCGACCACCGAGCTGCGCAAAGGAAACTTGGAGTATCGCGTACCCGTCCATACTCGAGATGAACTGGGGGTTCTCGCTGAAGAAATCAACGACATGGCTAGCACCATAATTGATATGCAAGATCAACTTCTTGAGCGTGAGCGAATGGCGGCAGTTGGCGAAATGATGCGTCGAATTGTCCACAATTTGCGTAATCCACTCGCCGGTATCAGAAGCCTCGCTGAGCTCACTCGCTCCGAACTTTCTTCAGATTCAGTCGAGTTTGAGAGTCAAAGTCGAATCGTTCGAACGGTTGACCAATTTGAAAGCTGGCTCGAAGAAGTTCTGCATTCAACGCGTACTTTGGAAGTCCGTGCCGAATCTGTCCATTTGGATTCATATATACGTAGAGCACTCGAGCCCCAACAAGCCACTGCAGAAGGTAGATCAATCCAGCTGCGAATAAGCATGGGTGATGCGCCTACGGAAATCCCACTGGACCCGGTGCACTTCCAGCATGCTTTGGTAGCATTGGTCGCCAACGCCATCGAAGCCTGCTCAGAGAATGGTGAGGTGCAGGTTATCGGCAAGCGGATCGATGCAAGCACTCGAATCCTCTCTCAATTCGATGAGACAAATGGAAGTTTACCCGTAAACGGCGTCTGGGAGCTTACGGTAGAAGATTCTGGCCCAGGAGTGGAAGAAGAGTGGCGTCATCGAATTTTTGAGCCATACTTTACTATGAAAAGGCATGGTACTGGCATCGGTCTTGCGGTAGTACGTAATGTCGTAAGAGCCCATCACGGTGTAATCACTGTTGATGACTCAGAATTAGGGGGAGCGTGCTTTCGAGTTACGCTTCCGTGGTGATCTCTGGCCACCTTGGAGCCAAACATGGCTAAAATTGTCGTCATTGAAGACGAAGACAACCTGCGTTTCTCGATTTCACGCAGCTTGAAAAAGTCCGGCCACGAAATGGCTGAGGCAGATGCGGTCGATCGCGCCTATGAAATCGTGCAACAAGATGAGCCAGATCTCATTCTCTGCGATATCAACCTCCAGGGTGAAAGTGGCTTAGATCTCATCCGCCGCTTACGAGAAGAGGGCTTTGCCGGCGCGATTATCGTTATGACGGCCTACGGGTCCGTGGAGAGTGCCATTGAGGCAATGAAGAATGGCGCAGATGAATATTTGCAAAAGCCGCTTTCATTAGAGGAGCTCAGTGTCCTCGTTGAACGATCGCTCGAAAACCTCAAAGTAAGGAGTGAGCTCAGCCTCTATCGGCGACTTGAATCCACCCGACAGCATGATCAGAAGATCTTAGGCGAGAGTGACATATGGAGACAAACGGTCGAATTGGCGGAGCGTATGGCGATGCTGCCTGTCGGTTCCGGTGAAGATCTTTCAGCCATTTTGCTCTTAGGTGAAACAGGTTCCGGCAAGGGCGTTCTTGCCCGAATGATTCACGACATCTCTGAACAAAACAAATCACCATTTGTTCATATCAACTGTTCCGCTATTCCCGCAACCTTGATTGAGAGTGAATTGTTCGGCCACGAAAAAGGTGCATTTACTGATGCTCGGACTGCTCGGCAAGGACTGTTTGAATTGGCGGACGGAGGAACGGTATTCCTGGATGAGATTGGAGACATGCCGCTCGAACTCCAATCAAAACTCCTTTTGGTCGTCGAACAAGGCATATTCAGACGAGTTGGTGGAACTGCCGAACGACGGGTAAACGCTCGCGTTATTGCCGCAACAAATCAGAACTTGGAAGAGCTGGCAGACGATGGCCGATTTCGTCGAGATCTTTTCTATCGCCTGAACGCTCTCACCATTGAAATCCCACCGCTGCGCTGTCGCGGTGAAGATACCGTCCAAATCGCAACATCGCTCTTACAAAATGCGGCCACCAAAATGCGCCGGGCAAACCTCACCTTTGGCGAGGCTGCTATCGACGCATTGCAAAAACACACGTGGCCCGGAAACGTACGTGAATTAGCCAACGCTATACATCGTGCTGCACTCCTTTCGAAGACTTCTGAAATTACTCCCGTCGACCTCGGCTTATCTACGACAAACGCATCCGATCAGGCTGCACAATCTCCTCATGCTGGAGTCGAGAAGGCAACAAAGAGATTGGTACCTCAGACGGCCGCTCAATCGGATGATTTAGAGTTTGATTTTTCAAAAGGCACTTTGTCAGCCGAATCCGTCGAGCGAGAACTCATCATTCAAGCGTTGCGCTTTGCACGAGGCAATGTCTCTCGGGCAGCCAAGTCGATTGGCATGAATCGGAGCTCGCTACGGTATCGAATAGAGCGATACGATCTTGACGAACTCATACAGGAACTGGTATCGAAATGAAACTGCTTTTGTCCTCCAACCTCCTGTGTGCAGTCTCTGCAGCGATGATGGTATTCGCACCTCCTACATTAGCAGGTGACGGGCCTGATGTTCATGTCGACGATGCCAATGATGCCGTGATTCGACGGACGGACTTCGGCAACGATGGCGGCATGAACGCAAACTCAGCCCTTCCTGATCTGCTTACTATTTCAGTAGGTGGATGGAACACGCCAAGCCCTGCGACCAACCCGTATCAGGGTGATTGGGTTGATATACGAGATACTGAGATCATTAAGATCGAAGCACTGTTTAATGGGCTGGTCAATCCGCCCGGCCCACTCAATCTACAGGGCGAAGGGTATGACCCGTTTCGATATGGCGAAAACCCTGTTTATGGCTTCATTGAATTCGATCTTGATCGAGATCGCGATACGGGGGGTGAGATTCAAAACATCTGGAATCGACCGCTGGGTGTCGCCTCGCGATTCGGGGGCAGGTTAAGCGACTCGACCGGGGAAAGAGCAGCGGTCACGGGATGGGACTTTGCTGGTGATGTCATTCGTACCGGCGAAGAAATGCATCTCAGTTTGTGTGGGTGCCATCCGATTACGACAATGCCGATTAACGATTCGACACCATTAACCTTTGATGCGGGCGACACATGGATCATCACCGGGAGGTTGTTGCATCGATCGCATGCATTCCAGGAGTACTCCTTTGCATTCGGCGGATCTGAGAGCGGAGAGTATGACCCACAGGTGAACCTTCTGTTTTCTCATAGCCAAAGTTCTGATCGGACAAAGATCACACTTGTCTACGCAAAGACCATGACTGGTGCAGCTCAACTCAGTGGGCAACCCAAACAGTCAATGGACCTGAACGCAGGAAATCATACCTCAATTGCTGAAATGCTCAATGAGATTCGATTCGCGGCATTGAATAGCAGCGATCCGCCCGGGTCAGCGTACGACTTGCTCCGAGATTGGGCGGACAATAAGCATGACGACCTAAGCGATTTTTATGATCGCTCTGATTGGAGCACACTTGCATTATTCGGGACGACGTACGCCGAAGAACAAATCGACGCATTTTATGTTTGGACCGATATTGGGCCCGGCTTTGAAGTTGGTGATTGCAATGGGGACATGATGATCAACGCTGCAGATCAAGCGATCATCATGACTGCGATTGCCCAATCAGATGGCACCTCATTCGATATGGACAACTTGAAAAATGGGCAGACTACCATTGTCGATTTTGGATGGAACTTCGCGTTGTACGACATCAACTATGATGGCTTGATTAATGCGGATGATCTAGACGCAATTGGATATGCCCAGCGAGGTGATGTCAATAATGACGGCAACGTCGACAATGAAGACAAACTCGTCTTGAAATCGATGCTTGGGCTTGTCGAATCTGATATTGAGTATAACGCTGCTGCAGACCTTGATGGAAACGGTATCATCGACCAGAGAGATCTGAAGACGATGAGCCGAATACTCATTCTCAATTCCGGCGGCGGATCACAAGACAATTCAATACCGCTGAACATGACCTCGCCTCCCAGACGCATTCCTTGACCTCTTCCAGCATTTGCATTTGCCTTGCTGAAGCACTGACCTTTCGTTTCACCGAAGCGGGTGGACTCCACACAGACAGCGTCGATGAATACCGTGAACAAAAAGCAGCACGCACTACGATGGCGCCGAAGGTGCGCAAGTTAATAATAATGATCAGGGAATGGAGTACGTCGATGCGACTCGGTGCGAGTCTGGCAATCCTGAGTGCGGATTGTCGAAAGACAGTATTGAGAATGGGCCTGGGAGGACTCGAACCTCCGACCTCGCCCTTATCAGGGGCGCGCTCTAACCAACTGAGCTACAAGCCCGTAAGATGCCAGACTCAAATCAATGCAAAATCTGGCCTCTGACAATTCTGGTGAATTGTCCGCCCCCAACGGGTTTGGGAGCGAGGCAAGTATCGGCTCATTCCATCAAATAGTCAAGCATGGAGATCGCCGAATTCGGCCTGATTGAGCAAACCAATGTGTTCGCTCACCTTTCACCCGCTCTCTGGCCGATCGTAGAGGCATGGCATCAGTATCCGCGTCATCATCCTTGGCGTCTCCATCGGGCTCACCCGAGGGATCGAACACCCCCAATGCTGCCCCGGATGTATTTCGAAAAACTGCCCCGCGAAACCGATCGGGTAAACCGACTCCTGGTGTCCAAATTCACTGGGAGAATCGTGAGACGCATCTCGCCGATCACCCTGAGAGCCTTCAAGACCGAACCCGGGGTGAGAAGTTTGCTCTTGCTCGCAGCGAGACCTTTACATTTGAAACGTCAGCGGATCAAACCGCGACCGGCCGACTCATTGAAGGGCCTATGAAGGATGTTCTGCCCGCCCTCGAACCGGGCAGCATTGACTTTGCGTACATCGATCCACCATTCATGACGCAGAAGGATTTCGAAATCCAAAGCAAGACGAATGCGCGTCATCGACTTCGGCTTGTGGGTGCATCAAAAGACGATGATGCCAAGCCGAAGGCTGGATATTCGGACCAATGGGATCGTCATCACTATCTTGATTTCTTGGAATGTGCAATCTCTTCGATCAAACCGCTGCTCAAAGAATCGGGCTCGATTGCGATTCATACTGATTTTCGCGTGTCGCATTATGCACGGATGCTGCTCGATGAATATTTCACCCCCGCCAACTTCGTGAACGAACTCATTTGGAAATACGGCTTGGGCAATGCCCGAGCGACCCGCCATTTCTTGCGCAAGCATGACAATATCGCAATCTACGCTGCCCAGTCGACGCGAAAACACTATTTCAACGTCCTCCGAGGCGAAGTGACGCCGGCTCAAAAGGCGAAATACTGCCACACAGATGAGGGCGGGAAGTACATGCTGAGTTATGGCAAAAAGTACTATCTCAAGGGTGGCAAGCCGCTTGAATCAGTCCTTGACATTCCCAGCCTCGGCCCAACAGATGGCGAACGGACCGGCTATCCCACGCAGAAGCCAACCCGATTGTTGGCCACATTAATCGAAGCCCTTTGCCCGCCTGACGGCTGTGTACTTGATGCATGTTGTGGATCCGGGACGACGGCGGTCGCGGCCACAAACCTAGGCAGGTCATGGGTCGCAATTGACGCCAACCCGGACGCGATTCAGATCGTCCGGGAGCGAATGACGCAATTACCCACCTTTACCACTGCAGTAGAATCCTGAGCACGAAGAGCCTTCGGATTCCCGCCAAACGTCCGATGTGCTGCATGCATTGAATCGGGAATTGCGCCCGCCTGTATTTTCTGTCTGGTTGTCAAATCCGAGCAGCCGGGCTATCCTCTTCGGCTCATCGGGGCTGCATTCGCATCATTCTAGATGGATCTTGAATCCGAAAGAAGTGAGCGTCGAAACACGTCGATAGAGCAAAAGCAGGCATCTGCGGGTGCAACAGAACAAACTTTCTGTCGTTTCTTTTCGTAGTTGTTTCACAATGGCCGGATACCCAAGTGGTCTAAGGGGACGGATTGCAAATTCGTTAGTCGTGGGTTCGAATCCCACTCCGGCCTTTTTCTTCTCTTCTCTTCTCTTTTCTTCTTCCATTCTTTGCGCACCGCTTTGGAACGGCACGATTCTCAACTGCAGTTCCTCCCTAACGCAAACTCCCTATTCTTCTTCATTCATGACGGCGATGGCTGCTTTTCTGGTGTCGTGTTAGTCGGCACTTTTCGACGACATTGTTGTCGAGTACGACACACCGCATCAGGCTCCTAGAGTTATGGAACTGGGATTGAGATCCTAATAATCGCGTTGGGAGCTAAGGCGACGGGATCGCAGGATCGCATTCGAGAATCATTCTTGGGTTGGACAGTTCGCGGTATGCTCATTTCCCAGTGCCTAGTTCTCTGGTAGCAAAGCCCCTAACAATATGGAACCGATCACGGCACCCAATATAAGCCTTCGTTTTGGACTGGCACAATGCATAGCGTATGCAAGCTTGGTTATTTCTAGCATCACTTCGAGGAGTCAGTCTCCGGAAAAAGATCAGCTTTGTTCGGAGGCCAAGGATTGAACCGAATACTTTTTGTCATCACCTGCTCCTCCTTACTCCGGAATTGCTGTGTCCCAACAACGGTCGTCATTTTGCCCGTAGCTAGATCGAGATGCGCTTCAATCCCAAAGTTTGGACCTCTTTTTTGATCCTTGAACGAAACGAGAAGATCATCCCCATGTGAAGTGCTGTGTCCAAGCTTCGCCCAAATGTCAGGCAACTCTTTCCACAATCTCGGTGGACCAAAATAGCCGTACCAACGTAGGTCAGGATCAGTAGAAGATCCATCAACGATAATCCTCTGGCTGCTTGCAGCTAGACTGGGCTGAATAGCGAAAGCAATTGTGGGGTCAAAGCTCTTTGGAAGATCGAGGTCGCGAAGAGAAGACCAATCATGGAGATGGTCGTTACGGTAGCCAAAAGCGATGATTTGCGAATAGTGGGTGCTCCATTGCGTCGTTTGCAGGTGACCAAGATGCCACCGCTCCCATAGAACTTCTCCCTCAGAGTCATAGATACAAATCACCGATGGACAATCTGAGCTATGCCGAAACGTCGCAATGATCTCCTTTCCCGGATGATCTGGGCCCTGAAATACATCTGCGAGAATCACGCTGCACGGTTTGAATGGTCTCTCTTGCCATCCACTCTCCAATATTTCATTCCATCGCTCCGTGAATGCGGGGGGGTGATCAGGGGGAGCAAACTCAAGAGCCGGTTCATCCAGATCCGAGAGAGCGAAGTAGATGAGTTTACCTCTAATTGTTGATTCCGCGGGCTCATGCGAAGCAGCGGCTACAAGTACTCCTTCGGACAGACCCTTGAGATCACCACCTTGCACCAATACCACGGCGGCTGCGCCATTCCATCCCCTAAGAAACTTTCCTCCTTTTGTTAGGACCTGGTACTGCCCAACTCCAACCCTCTGGACACTTCCAAGAGTGTTATTGAGGTACCAAGTCCCCAAATAGGAACCAGCAATGATGCATATGCTCACTGACACAGCAGCAATCATCATCACCGAGTATGGACGATATCGAATGACGGAGGCAACTTTGTCACGAAAACTCAGTGGTCGAGCAGAAATAGTCTCTCTGCGCAGGTACCTGCAGATATCCTCTGCAAATGCCTCTGCAGATTGATATCGCCTTGAAGTATTTTTTTTCAACGCCATTAGGAGAATCGCCTCAAGGTCACCGCGAAGAGAACGGTTGATCTTGCCCGGACAGAGGATCGGTGATTCACTGATTATTCTCGCCCAAGAAACAACGGAATGACCAGACTCGGCATATGGAAGTTGACCACAGAGCATTTCAAAAAGGACAACGCCAAGGCTGTAGACATCACTGGTGACATCGATTTCCGGTTGTTCAGATTGCCCACTGCATTGCTCTGGACTCATGTACTGGAGTGTACCGATGATACCTGACGTCTCGACAGCAAGTGTCTGCCGATCCAAATCTGAATCTGTCGAGCGTGCTACTCCGAAATCAATTACCTTCACGACCCCATCTCGGCTTATGAGTAGGTTGTTTGGCTTGATATCACGGTGAATAACCGCCTTTTGGTGACCGTGATGAATAGCCCGACACGCATCGACAAAGAGAACTAGCCGTTCTCTTATGTCAAGGTCCCCAGTTTCGCAGAATTCACTGATTGCAGATCCCTCTTCGACGAACTCCATTGCAAAATAGGGAAGCGCACACGAATTGGAATCACCGAGTGCTGACTCGTAATGAACACCAGCATCGAATATTTGTGCGATGTTTGGATGGTTGAGTCGTCCCAGTACTTCTGTCTCAAACCTGAACCGGTTTATCATTGAACGAGTTGCGAGACCAGTGCGCATGATCTTTAGCGCCACACGCCGGCGTGGGATATCTTGTATCGCCTCATAGACAGTGCCCATTCCACCTTGGCCTATGCCCCTCCGAATCGTATAACGACCGACTCGGAGACCCTTCACATCATTCTCGGGCCAGCTTTCAACTGGCTTCAATGAACGGGTTGCTTGAATCGATGAAAGCTGGCTTCCAACATTGAACGGCGAGCCAACTGCAGGATTGTCCAATGGAGTCTCTACCAGGGTAGATTCCATATGTGCAACTAAATCGTGAATGTGCACCACTAACGATGCATCCTCGCGGCAAGATGATTCGATGTAAGCATCACGCTTCTCAATCGGCATTAACAACAGTTCATCCAATATCCGCCGGATTTTACACCAGCGTTCTGGTGTCATTTGAGAGGCTGTCTCTGATTCAGTCATCTGTGCGCTACTCCTCTTGTTTCGCTCGGGCTCCATCTCAACATACAGATAGAAACGCAGATTTACAGTGGAGTCCGCAGTGTCCCCAGAGATCCGTGCTCATCTTGGCAACTTTCAGCCTTTCATGCGGACGAGGAGCCATGCACGCGCCATAGTCCAATCGCTTTCAACTGACCTTTTCGAGACACCCAACGCTCTAGCGATCTGATCCATCGTCAAATCTCCAAAATACTTCATCTCAACTACCATTGCCTCGCGCGGCGCCGAGCAAGAAAGTTCGCTGAGCAATTGATCTAGGGTCAATAGATCAACCGCGGAGAATTCTGAATGACATCTCTCAATTCGGCATTCGTCGAGCGAGAAGTGCCCCTCGCAACCACCACGTTTCTTTGCCATTTTTCGTCGTGCGTAATCGATCAAGATTCTTCGGATCACCGTCGAAGCCATCACGAACATTTGGCATTCGTCGCCAAGGTCCACACCAGCTTTACGCATACGAATCCAGGCTTCGTGAACGACAGCAGTCGCCTGTAACGTGTGACCGATGCGCTGATTCTGCATGTGGTATCGCGCCACTGCCCTGAGTTGCTCGTAGAGAGCATTATTAAGCTGACTATTTGTGGATGACATTCTCAATAATCCTCCTCTTGCGCAAACCTAGGCCGCAAGCCATAAAAAAATAGTAGCACTTTCTGGCTTTCCTGTTGCGGTGTGCCGCCGTGCTTTACGTCTTATCCAGTGAGTTGACTAATTGAGACAGTCTTGACCTGAAACAACAGCTTTGAAGAGGAGCAAATGAGATGAAAATGAATTCAACCATATTGAAAACGACTATCCTGTCAACCTCTCTACTCGGTTTGATGACGACAGCAACGGCGAATGGTCAGCCCATCGTGCCGGGTTATGAAGTAGAAATGTACATCGATGCCGATGACGGCCTGTCGTATCCAGCAATGCTCTCGTTCGCGAGTGACGGGACCCTATTCATTGGAAATGACAACACCAACGGTAAACCGTACGTTGTCGCCCCTGGCGGGCACTTACTTCGGCAATATGGGGATCAGGATCTCCCTGATCCAGATGGAGTCTTCTTCGATGAATTTGGGGAGTTCACAGGGGTCCCTGGCGCTCTACTCGTTGGCTCAAGAGTCTCGGACAAGACTGGCCAAATTGTTTATATAGACCCGAACGATGAATCGGTGCATCCACTGTTCGGTCCTTCTACTGACTTTGTCAACCCAGCAGAGATGACGTTGGATAGCAACGGTTGCATTCTTTTTGTGGACGCCGACGGGCAAGTACTTGAGTCATGCGGCGATGATCCTACGCAGCTTTGCACGATTCCGCAGGTGGCCTTGGGCCTGGAATTGGATTCCATTGACAACATCTACACATCATCTCAAGACGGCAGTATCCGTCTGCATGATCGATATGGCAATTCAATCGCCGACCCGTTCGTCGATGGGCTTGGCACCGGTCAAATTCCTCTTGGTTACAATGGAGTTCATTCGGGATGGCCGATAGGACTATTTGCAGTGAGCACTTCAACTGGTGAATTGCTTCACATTGATAAGCACGGAAACACCCAAATACTGGGAACAGGATTTAGCTTTCCACATGTCCCAGACATCGAGTTTGGTCCGGACGGAGCCCTTTACGTCTCTGACAGTGATGGGCATCAAGTCTTCCGTATTTCACCTTCGCTTCGCCTCCTCGATCCAATGCCCGGCCTGGCAGATTCATTTTGCACCTTCAGAGTTCTTGACGGAGAATTCGGCAGCCGGATCACGGTGAGATACTCAATGAAGATGATGGCTGATGAATGGGAAATCCCTGGATGTACCATCAAACTGGATCTTCTAAATCCTAAGGTAGTTGGATCTGCTGTCACTGATATTGACAGAATTGCAAACATCACCGCCTACATTCCACGACAGGCAAGAGGTCTACAGATCTACTTTCAAGCCTACACCAAGTGTTCGAAGAGCAAGGTTGTTCCTTGGACATTTCAATGACTTGGCTTGCTCCAAAACACATTCGGCAATCTGTGAACTAGCGGCATAGGTCACCAAGTTTCATTCTTCCTTGCTTCTAATCACATCTTGTGCATACACAGATTCATTCAGATTGCATTGAACAGACGCGAGGATCTCGGATTCTAACCGAGACTTCGCGTTTGTTTTGGGTGCATCAAGGAAAACAGGGGGACTGAAGTCCCCCTGCATTGTGGCGTATATTGGGTACTTGGTTTAGGAAATTTGAGTAGCTAATTCCGATTCAAGCGTGATCGCTTTGGGGAATAGCACATTGTTTTCTTTGTGTATGTGCTGATGCAGATCTTTTTCGAATGCTTGGAGGCCGTCGAGCATTGCGCGGTAGGTATTACACGCCCATTCGGGGGGCTGATATCCATCGGTTGCAGTACTCATGATCTCAAGCGCATCACCTGCATCAGCGTGTTCAATTTCCATTTGACGAATAGGGTTAGCGACTGATCCGCAATGAGAAGCAACCGCCCCATCGCCACGCTCAAGTTTGCGAATCATGGGGAAGAGTATCTCTTCCTCTTTCACCATGTGGCTCAACAACTCTGCTTGGATGGCGAGGAACGCACGACGCACATCCGCGAGGCGAGGCTCCTTGTCGCCATGCACACGAAACACGCGTTCGGTCATTTGGTTCAAACGGGGCAACTCACTTTGTACATACGAATGATGGGTTTGCACAATGTGATCTGCGAGCTCGGTCAACGTCATCGCATCCGGGTCGACGGCGTTTGAATCATTTTCTGCTGTCGCTGCAACCGTATCCGCCAATTGGATGTGATTCATGATCTCGTCGATTTCAAGCCCCTTGGCTTTACAAGCTTCAGCCAACGGCAATTTGCCGCCACAACAGTAGTCGATGCTGAATTGTTCAAAGACTCGAGCGCGACCGGGTCGCTCCCGAACCAATTCACCGACGGACATCTGAGCGTCTAAATTAGCAATCGTCATCAGTATGTTTCCTTTCATCCAAGCCGTCATGAGCCTGCGTTGAGCGAAAAAACCTCTCTCAACGCCCAGAAACTCATATCAACTGCGACTCTGGTGCCTAATTGGCCCTATTTCGTGTATTCGTGCTTTGATGCACACTTGATTGAATTCTACACCGCTTCTATGCTTCGTCAATACGGCAAACACCTGTATCGCGCGAGAACCAACAATCGGTTGCGTTCTGGGCCGCTGCCTGAGTGTCTGAGGATGAACTATGCAACTGTTATCCAACGCATCTGAATACGCGCTTCGTGCGGTGGTCTGGATGGCCAGCGAACCGCGCGGGGAGTCGCATAAGGTTCGTGATATTGCAGAAAGGACGCAATCTGCTCCAGGGTATTTGGTGAAGGTCTTGCAAGGACTGGCGAAAGCCAACATCTTGTCCGCGCAACGAGGGAGTCGAGGCGGTTACACGCTGGAACGTGATCCAGCGCGTTTGACTGTACTCGATATCATCAATGCCACAGATCCGTTCGAGCGGATTACGACGTGCCCCCTCAAATCAAATGTGCATGGCTCCCACCTTTGCCTCATGCATCGCAAGATCGACGATGCCATCGCTTCGATCGAAGGTTCATTCCGTTCGGTAACGATTGCAGATTTGCTCGCCCACCAATCATCCTCACACTCTTCTCCACTTTGCGATGATTGCAATTTTGATCCTCCTTGATCACTCCACTCTGGATTTCAAAAAAACCAGCGCGGCCACACGTTCTGCAGCCGCGCCATGGTAAATCACCCCTCCGATACAATCTTCCAATCCTCCATCGTAATACTCTCCCACCCCCTTCATCTCGCACCCTTCACCTCGCCTCCTCACATCATCTCCCTTCCTCTTCGACATCTCCCTGCTTCGTTCCTTCAATCATCCGTACCGATGTCCTCCAAGTAGTTAGTTGAACGTAAACATGATTCGATTGCTAACCCGACAACTGGAAACTTCCGCGGCCTGCAGATACACCGTCAGGCCGGCGGCACCATTAGGAACAGGCTTGCGCAGTTGGGCGGTGCCAGTAGCATCTGCGCGCGGCGAGCCGATCACCTTGGGGTTCCTCAGATCGACGACCACACCGGGACATCCGGGCACATTGGTTGAACCAGACTTCGTCGAATAGGCAACGTGGACTGTTTTGTTTGGCGTTGCACCATTAACGAAGAACTCGTTGGTTACTCCCGCTACGCCCGGCACCGGCGTGTTCAACAACAACGTCGCCGGATCAAGTACGAACGCTTGCTCATCACCATTGACATCCAAACCGTACCCAACAATTTGGCCCGCACCGTTGACCCCTTGTGCGGACATGAGTTGTAACGAGTTTGGCCCGGTGATGAGTGTGTTGAGATCGTAGATTTGATCATTCAACCACACGCAGGCTTTCTTGTTTCCATCGGCGGGATCAAATGACCAACCAACTACCAAAGCGCCGTCGTTGATTGCCTCTGCACTCGCCGTCATTGGAGAACCGCCGGGCAAGCAACCAAGATCGGTATTGGTCCAGCCGACCGATTGCAATTGCCAACGACATGGGGTGGCGGTGAATGTAGCCGCGGGCTCATAGAATCCGACAATCTGGGAAAAATTATTGACGCTGTTTGCGCTACTTGAGCCACCAGTTGGTCGGTTGTCGATGTCGACCATTTGCAGGTTTTGGTAGATGAATGCGTGGGTGGGCAACCCGCCTCGTGTTGACATGCCGACAACATCGCCGAACTGATTTACCCCAAACGCCCTGCTCCAGTCGGCGGGGTTGCCGGTCAGTGTGCCGAGGCTTCGACACAGCCCGAGCTCCCATTCCCAAAGTGTGGCGTGAGGTGCGCTGGTGGCGACATCAATGGTAAACCCAACCGCGCGATGTAAGCCTGCCCCGGGATCAAACTCAATATCGTACGCTGACCCGATTGCATGGCCGGGCGGAGGTGGACCAATCGGGAGCATGCCGACGCCGGGCCCCCACCAGATAAACGCATCTCGATTGGCCCCACTTCCAAACTCTGAATCACCACAGACATATCCCGTCTGCGCGATCGCATACGCATAGCTTTCATCTGTTGGGTTTCCCGACAGCGTTCCCATATCGGAAAGTGTGCTGTTGGTGTGATCCCAGAAAAAGCCATGCGGAGTTGTGTGGCCGATCGTACTGGCGTACCCGACCACATCGCCCGTAGGAGTAATGTCCATTGCCCAACTTTTTGTACCGCCGGGCAAGGTGCCGATTGTTCGTACTCGAAAGGCCGGCGTCGTATCTGCCACCGTTGTGGCAACTGCTCCACCTAGCGCGATCACCCCGGCAAGAATGGCCTTGCGATGACAAGGCGCGCGCTGTACTCGTCTACGTGAAACGACTGAACTGACAAGCCTCTGAAGTGTGTGTATCGAATTCTGTGACATGAGAATTCTCCCTACTTAAATAGGTTTGAGGCGCAACGAGCTTGATCATGAAGGAGTGTCAGCTCATTGCCGATGTGAAAAACGAGGGAGAGCAAAGCTGCTGAACGGTATGGGTAGGTCAGGTCATCGGCTCATTTTGAAAACCTGAAATCACGTCCCCATCGTCGGCTGCAAGGTCTGCCTCTTGGCCTTCACATGTGTCTCGCAAATTGTGACTACGTTGGGCAACAAGGCTACACATTTATCGCGATTTACTCGCACGTCATAGCGAATTAGGAAATCCCCGTTCGCGCATAGTCGGAATACCTACGAACAATTTCACTACGATGTGTAATAAGCAGATACCGCCATCGTTGATGCATAGAGACCACATCTGTTCCTAAGCGTATGATTCGTTGGAGGTTTCCACATGGGCCTTGACTCTGTAGAAATAGTGATGGAAGTTGAAGAGGAATTCCAGCTGTGCCTACCTGAGAGAGGCTGCGAGGAGTGTCGAACTGTCCAGGATTTAGTCAGCCTCGTTCACTCGCAATTGAAATCGAGCGGTCTGCACCCATGTCCATCGCAGTGTGGTTTCTACATCCTTCGCAGAGCGTTCGTAACCGCGATTGGCATTCCAAAAGCATCCATCCGGCCGGACACTCTACTTGAGACACTGGTAGACCGTGGAGATAGACAAGAGAAATTGAACTGTGTGGCTGCAGCGATTCCACCAGATAAACAGAATTTCAGGGAACGAGACATCTGCTCGATTCTTGCGCGACCGCTGTGGATGAGTCGACTGGTCTTTCTGGTGTTCCCCGCGATCACTCTCCCAACACTCTTGATTCTCTTCTTCATTCTCATGGGGTTGGGATGGGAATCGCTATGGACGGCGCTTCTCTTGAGTCTACTGAGCACGATGGCCGCCATGTTCACGGCCAGTGAGTTGACTGAGCCTTACCGCATTGTTTTTCCCAAACGCTATTCTGCTATCAAGGATCTCTTGCCGTTGGTCGTCATGCCGCAGACAAAGACTTGGTCAGAAGATGAAGTGTTTAGCAGAGTTCAACCGATCATTACCGACCTAATGGGTCTCAAGCCCAGCCAGGTCCGTCTCGAAAGCCGATTCATCGAAGACCTTGGAATGGATTGAGTCGAATAGATGAGCCTTTGCGGATGGCCTTGGTTAACTAGACCCGACCGGCCGGCTGGATTATCCGACTGCGTGGAGATGGCCGGCTGTCGCTTGCCGACTTTGATTGTGAGCAGTATTGGGCGGGGATGATCGAAATTGACCTGCTTGATATCTTGCGGCCTTGACGCTTGCCCCAGTTTGCTCGCCGCTCCATTCATAAAGTTCACAAACACGCTCATTTTCTAGCCTAGAATGCTCGCCCCCCTCCGGAATGAGAATCTTGACGGCGGGGTGATGATGATTCTGCCCCTGTCAAAAAGGGACATTGATCCACGAATCCGCCATAGTTGCCAGAAAGATGATCGCATCATGACGACCGACCAGCGTATATCAACAGCTAACGCCACCTCCAACGCGTTCCGCTCACTCCCGTTTATGGGTGTGATTAGAGTCAATGTCGCAGCCATGGAAGTTGGCTTCCGCATGGGGCATCCCGACTGGATCAACCTCGGCCAGGGGCAACCCGAAGTAGGCGAGCTCGAAGGCGCACCGCCTCGGTACAACCAAATCAACTTGCAGCCAGAGGATCATGCCTACGGCGCGGTCGAAGGGGTTGATGAATTGCGTGAAGCGGTTGCAGCCCATTACAATCGGTTGTACCGCCAAGGAAAATCTTCCCAATATACCGCCGCCAATGTTGCGGTCGCAGCGGGTGGCAGACTCGCTCTCTCTCGTTGCGGAGCAGCACTTGACAATGTCAGGCTTGGCTACTTTCGACCGGACTACACCGCGTACGAAGATCTCATGACGACCTTCCAACGGCTGAACCCCGTGGCGATTGACTTGTTACCTGAAGATGGATTCCGAATTGATCCGGATGCATTGGATGCCATCGTCCAAGCGGACGGATTAGGCGCACTGCTTATCAGTAATCCGTGTAACCCTACCGGCATGATTTTGCAAGGCGAAGAACTCCAAGCGTGGATTGAAATGGGTCGACGAAACAACTGTGCGATGTTGATGGACGAATTTTATTCACACTTCAACTACACCGACGGCCCTAGCTCGCCCCCCGTGAGCAGTGCCGCCTATGTGAATGATGTGAATGAAGATGAAGTCGTCATTTTTGATGGCCTCACTAAGTGTTTCCGCTATCCGGGTTGGCGTATTGGCTGGGTGGTTGCTCCGGAGTCGATCATCCAAACCATGACCGCAGCGGGAAGCTTCGTCGACGGCGGACCGTCTCGACCAATGCAGCGAGCCGCGATCGATATTCTCAAACCCGAACGCGCAGATCAAGAAACCAACGCTCTGCGGCATGCCTTTGCAGCAAAGCAGAATCTCACGCTTGAGCGATTGGCAGACATGGGAATTAAGGTGCACGGCCAACCGCAAGGCACATTCTATGTGTACGCTTCGGTTGCAGATTTACCTGATGCCATTAATGCCGGTACGTCGTTCATGCATGCCGGATTCAAGCATCAGGTTCTTACCGTGCCCGGCGAGTATTTTGATGTGAACCCGAATCGAGAACGGCAAGGCACATCACCGTTCGAGCAGTTTGTACGATTCTCATTTGGGCCTCCGATCGACAAGGTCGAACAGGGCCTCGATCGATTGGCGAAGATGATCAAGACGTATTAATGCACGACTTGTTCGGACAATTTATTGTTGTCAAAACGCAAGCAGGGTGGCTGGTCAGCCACCCTGCTTGTACAAATTTCAGGTTACATCAAAGAAGAAACTTCTTCATCTTCTATCCTTAGAAGATATCAGGCTCATCGCCGTCACCACCACCAGCTCCGATACTCATTGCCTGTTGAATTTTCATCGCAAGATCAACACTTTGTTTGATCAACGGTGCAGGCAATGCGAGCGTCTTTTGAATCTCACCATCCGCGACGGTGACAGACATCGCCATGGGAGGCATGTTGCCCAGTGCTTCTGCATTCAAGTCCAAGCCAGGCATGAACATCTGTGCCATTGGGACGACTTGTTTGAGGATGGGACCAAACCCAACATACACGACACCGCTGGGATTTGGAGACAACAGGCCAGATAGTTCCTTATGTGTAGCGTTTGAGCCGAGCCCACCACCATCACCCTTGACACTGGCAACGACCGATTCGAAGAGTCTGCTATTGCGACCCATGGTCATGATGAGCGTGTCATCAACATGAGCAAGGTATCCACCCGGCCCGCCGGGCCCGTACATCATCATCATGCTTTGTTGCAATTGTGCCTGCATCTCAGGAGGTGCATCAAATGACATGGTGAAAGAGTCGACGGATATACCTGCGATTTCTTTCGCATTCTCAGTGTACTCTGTATGGTAGGTCATGCCTTGCGTTTCAACACCATTCAAACCGATCGTGGCATCCTTCATTTGAGTATGCAACTGTGCTGCATTTCCGGTGTAGATGACCGCGCTATTGGTGAGCAAGCCACCCATCATCATGCCGCCGGGCGACGGGTAGACAGCCATAGCAACGCCATCGATGTCTTTCCACATATCGAGCATAGCCATGGTTGGGCCAGGCTTCATCGCATCGGGCATGTCTTTGAGGAGCATTTTCAAGAGGTCAGCAATGTTGACATTTTGCGCGTCCATACCCATCGCAAACATGTACGGATTGTCGGGTAGGTTGTTCAGCACGTTGGAAGATTCGCCATTACCGCCCGACATCATCTTGGCAAACATTCCGCCTTCGACCCATCGCATGGATGTATCAAGAGCAGCGCCGTCACCATTGAATCGCAGACCAAGCGTTGCGGCACTCATTTCATCAATGGCGGTGTTGAGAATGCCCTGATAGGCTTCCATCATTGCCGCCAAGTCTTCGCCATCCATGCCGGGGGCCATTCCGCCACCCATCATGGCCATGTTGTTCCGCATTTCTGACATGCCTTGGTTCAACCCCTCTTTGAGGTGCGGACGTAGGCCATCAAAATTCACCATCACGGAAATGTCTGCGCCGCCGACAATACCTGTTCCCAGATTGCCGACTGTGTCTTGCCATTGGCCCGCATTGCCTGCGCCTTTTTCATAGCTCAGAACGAGGTTCTGGTCCAAGCCGAGTACCGCATATCCATCAATCGCGCGGACATACCACGGGTCGGGTTCATCGGGCATCGCAAATGTAGACAAGTTGGTATCAGGGACCGCAGTCGCGCCCAGCGCTTTTGTCCAGCCGGCGTAGTCATTGACCGGAACAAATCCGAGGACGGGAGGTAGATCTGCATCCCAACGGTCTTTGAGGATTGCGAAACCGATCGCATCATTGGTGTTCATCGCAGCGGTGTTGATGCCGAACATAGCCAATGCGTCAAGTGGTCCGGGCATAAAGCCCAATTGGCCCAATTCGACCCCGCCGATGAATTGGCTGAAGTTGCCGTCCAATTCTTTAAGCGATCGGGTACACACTACGATCTGTGCGTCGTTGGGCATCTGAGACAAGACAGCTGGCCAATCGCCACCTGCTGCCAATGTTTGGGGGGTGAACGCGAGGGCAGTCGTGAGCATTGCCCCTGCAGTAACGGTCGTCATCGTCGTCATTTTGATCATGGTATCAGGTCTCCTCTAGGTCGAGAATAGGCGGTGGCTGTCATTACCACCGGAAGGGTTCATTGGGTACGCCCGGCTCATCGTGGCCGGTTACTGGTAGCATCGGCCGCCAGAACGCAGTACTCATGCAAATTTCTAATGTTGTTCAACTCGTCTTGTGAAACGTTCATTTATCACACGTATGCCAAGGGGAAAGCGTGTTTTGCTCTTCAATGCGATGGTCACGCACCAAGCGCTGTCACGCGATCTGGCTCATGGGCGGCTCATTTCCCCGCCTCCTCATGATGGATGATTATACCGCTCAGGCGATCATCCGATGTGTCCATTTTATTTGGAGAACCGGACATGTTATTTCGCCGATTCCTGATTCCAAAGCTGGTTTCTATGGTTATTCAACTGTCGAAATAGCCTCGGCTAAACAAACGACAGCCCCGGCTGGTCGGCCGGGGCTGGAGTAATCTCAGAATACCTGTGTTCGACTCGATTCGCTCCGCCCCGCTTTGCGGGTGCATCGAACCGATCCTACCAAGAGAATCGCACGATGCAGAGAGAGCATATCGGATCAGTTGCCGGTCGGGCCCTTGGTAGGGACCAACTTGCGGGGGTCTGTAACGGGTCTTTGCCGATCTTTGGCATTCCCGCCTTCATTTGCCAGGTCGTCCGCAATTTCTTCCGACAACTCGTTGATCCTCTCTTCAAGATAGGTGGGATCGAGCTTGTAGTCGGCTGCGAAGACGACCGAATCGCCACGTGTTCTGCCCGTCCAGTACATATTGAGCGCATCACGATCTTCGTAGAACAAGGTGAATTCTACTTTCACCTTATCATTGGAATCGCCAACGCAAGTGAGAAGCAGTACTTCGTGAACGTCGCCGGTGGTGTCTTCCCAGCCGTCATTGTCCACCAACTCATCCATGATGCGATTGCCTTCAGAATTCATCATGGCTCGGGCTTTACCGTCGTTGCCGGTGGCAAACGAGTCCATGAAGTTGAAAACGGCTCGCATTTGCTCTGAATCGCAATCTTCGTAAACACCATCGAGCATCAATTTGGGTGAAAGTTCCATCGTGGAAGACAATGTTTCCCATTCTGGGGTCTGGGGGCCATCATCCACTACAACGGGCTTCGGTGCTCGCGTTTTCTTCTTTTTCTTGCAGCCGGTGAGAGCCAAGGGACTGGCCAAGAGTGCCGCCATCCCAAAAGTTAAAGCGATTCTGCCCCACGGGGTTGTCGTATTCGTATTACGGTGCGTCATGGTTGGTCACCTTCGTCGGTTTGTTAATTCGTCTCATCAGTCCTTTGAGGACCTTCCCAGGAGCCAACTCGTGGAAAGTACCTTCTTCCATAGTATTGACTATCCATTGGCAGGACTGGTTCCATTTTACTGGTGAAATGATCTGTCGGACCAACAAATTTTTGATAGTTTGCAGATTTGTTCCATCATGAGGCTCTGCGGTGACATTCGACACCACTGGGCAGACTGGCGTATTGAATGTGCATTGATCGAGGGCTTCGCCCATTCGCTCTGCCCCAGGAGCCATCAAATCAGAGTGAAAAGCCCCGGCTACCGCCAAGAGCGTGGCCCGATGCCCTTGCTCTGCTGCGACCTCCGCGGCCCGTTCACACGCTGATTTTGAGCCAGAAAGGACGATTTGACCCGGTGCGTTGTAGTTTGCGCACACGAGGACATCGTCTCCACAAGCAGCATCGCAGACTGCCTGAGCCTCTTCTTCGGTCGGCTTGGTGAGGGCGACCATGCCACCAACACTCGCCACCGCAGCCTCTTGCATGTACTTCCCTCGCTTGGACACCAGTTGGAGGCCGTCTTCAAACGAAAACACCCCCGCCAAGTGCAGCGCGGTATATTCGCCGAGGCTCAAACCAGCAGCACATCCCAGTTCAGCTGAATCCAAAGGCTCACCAGCTTCGATGAGCCCATGCCATGATGCCACCGCGCATGTGTACAGCGCGGGCTGGGCAACGTCGGTTTGATTGAGTCGCTCGGCTGGGCCTTCGAAACAGATTTGGGACAGTGGTGCACCCAATGCGTCACCCAAAACCGCGTCCGCTCGTTCAAAGATCGCGCGAGCAGCGGCACTTGATCCATGCCACGCCTTACCCATTCCCACTGCCTGCGCCCCTTGCCCAGGGCACAGGAGGACTGACTTTTTGGTATTGTCCGTTGTATCTGAGTCGCTCATGGAATCGGTCTTTTGTAAATAAGATTGGGTTTATCATCTCATCTTCATGCCACTTTGGAATTGTCCACTCGTGCTACGAGCGTGCTCTCACGGGCCATATGAAGAACAGGTTTCGGGCGGCATGATAGCGGTTTGATATCACGACACCCTGTCCTCAGCTGAAATATGCGGGCGCTCCCCTGCCTGCCAATATCATGGATTTCTTTTCAAATTCCTAGGCAAATTTGGATACTCCCCTTGCTCCCGGTCGATAGATCGACTAACCTCATAGTAACAGTGGGCGACAATCTGCCCCTGATTTTTGAAAGTATGTTCTACATGTCCAAAGCATTTACCCTTTACAACCTCATCATCCAAGAGCCGAAGTTCTCTTCGGTTACCGATGACGATCGGCTGCGGGTCCGTGTTTTGCGCGTGTGTTGAAGTTCACTTCGACATTCTTTTCTAGACGCTAGAAACACCAAGGCCCGCTTCGGACAACCGAGCGGGCCTTGTTTTTTTTGATTAAGAGTCAGAATCAGGAAAGTCAGTCCAACCCATCTTCAGATGAATTCGCTCGTGTCTCCACCGAACCCGTTGATTAGAAATCTGCAAAACGAATAGTCGCCGATCTCTCTCCAGATCGAATTGAGCACGAAATAGAAACGAGACCGCCATGTCGGACGAGAAGAAGATAAATGAAGACAAAGAGAATGACGTGCAACGCGTTGCGCAGTGGCGCAAACTGCACGCCATCTGGGACCTTACCGCCAGCCAACGCACTCGATACTTGGGTGCCATCGTGGCTTTGATCGCAGCGTCCTGTTTGCTGTACCTCGCACCGTTGGTCGCGATGATTGCTATTGATGGCGTCATTGCAGATGATCAAGAACGTGCATCCGGATTTGTGCAATCTATGGTGGAGCGCATGGGCGGACGTTCGTACTTGCGCGATCACTTGTGGAATCTCGCTATTGTGATTGTGGCCCTCACCACCTTGGCGGGCGTATTCACGTACCTGCGTGGCAGATGGTCCGCCAATGCCAGCGAATCGATTGCCCGCCGACTGCGAGATCGTCTGTTTGATCACTTGCAACGGCTGCCCTGTCGCTATTTTGACAGCGCGGAAACGGGCGACCTGATTCAACGTTGCAGCTCGGATGTTGAAACGGTACGGTTGTTCTTAGCCACCCAAATTGTTGAGATCGGCCGCGCATCAATGATGCTGCTCATTCCGTTGCCGCTCATGTTCTTGATTGATGTGCGCATGACGATCGCGTCCGTAATACTTGTGCCTTTCATCGTTTTCTTCTCACTCTTCTTCTTCCTACGAGTGAAGAAGGCTTTCAAGACGATGGACGAAGCAGAGGCCAAGATGACCGCCTGCGTGCAGGAAAACCTGACGGGCATTCGAGTTGTTCGCGCCTTTGCTCGTCAAGAGCATGAGATCGCCAAATTTGCAGACCGCAATGCGGTTCATCGTGACCTTGATCGGCAATTGTACGACCTTTTTGCCATCTTCTGGGGGTCATCCGACTTCCTTTGTTTCCTGCAGATCGGCCTCGTCGTTGGATGTGGAATGTTCTGGATTGCCCAAGGCACTCTACAAATTGGTGCGTTCTCATTCTTCCTCACGACCGTCTCCATGTTCATTTTCCCGGTGCGCCAAATGGGGCGCATCATCAGTGATCTCGGGAAAGCGGTCGTCGCTTTGGAACGCATTGAGGAAATCTTGGCGGAACCAGAGGAAACGATTCATGACAACGTCAAGGTAGACAATATCCCACCGTTGGATGGAGCGATCAGGTTCGAAAACGTGACGTTTTCGCACGGCGAGGAATCGCCGGTGTTACATGATGTGTCATTCAATGTGCCAACAGGTAAGACGCTTGCCATCCTCGGCCCATCCGGGTGTGGGAAGAGCACGATCATTAATTTGTTACTGCGTTTGTATGATTATGACAATGGAACAATCACCATTGACGACATCAAATTGCAAGATATGGATCGGACATTCCTGCGCTCGCAAATGGCAGTGGTCATGCAAGAGCCGTTCCTATTTTCCAAGAGTCTGCGTGAAAACATACGGCTTGGTCGCAAAAGTGCTGAAGAGCAGGAGATATTGGAAGCGACAACCATTTCGTGTGTGCATGAATCCATTCTCGATTTTGAGGAAGGATATGACACGGTGGTTGGCGAGCGAGGCGCGACTTTGTCCGGCGGGCAACGACAGCGTGTTGCTTTGGCGCGTGCGCTCTTGCAAGACCCTGCGATCCTCATTCTCGATGATGCCTTGAGTGCAGTGGATACTGATACGGAAACCACCATCCTCAATGCATTGCGTCAACGACGTGGTAGACATACGACGATTGTGGTTGCACATCGCTTGTCCACCGTTATGCATGCGGATCATATTCTTGTGCTTGAGCATGGCCGCATCGTTGAATCAGGAACGCATCGTGAGTTGATTTCTCACGATGGTTTGTACCATCGCATTTGGAAGATTCAGAGTGCGATAGATATTGAACCGCCCGAAGTCAATGTCGCCACAGCAGAGCCAACGGGTCTGCCCGCTTGAATGAACAAATGATGGAAGATTGGATGTTTCAGAGAAAATGACATGCACCAAGTGCAACTGCAACGGATCGGCACATCACACGATCTAGTTGCACCCGCGCTGCACTAGCATGATGACTATAGAAAGACGTACCCAGCCATGGCTGATTATTTGTTACAAGAAGATGATTATCGTAAATCGATTGACTGGTCGGTTTGGAAGCGCATATTGCTTCACGCCCGACCGTACCGCAAGCAGTTGCTTGGGCTGAGTGGCTCGGGAATTGCCGTCGCGGGGATTGAATCCCTCCTCCCGGGTGTTACCGCTTGGATGATTGACGAAGCGACCACGAATGGCGCGACCCGTACCTTGGTTGCCTACGGTGCGTTGTACGGCGCGCTCATTCTGTCATTCTCATTCTTCATTTGGTTCTTCATTGTCATGGCCGGTCAAACCGCGACCGGAGTTGGTTGCGATCTGCGCAATGCGGGCTTTGAGAAACTCCAAGAGTTGTCATTCTCATACTTCGACACCCGCCCGGTGGGTTGGCTCATCACTCGATTGACCTCTGATTGCTCTAAAATCTCGAACCTCATCCCGTGGTGTGCGCTCGATCTTGTATGGGGCACTTGCTACCTCACATTTGTGACCATCATGATGTTTTGGTTCAACGCAACCCTTGCATTGTGGGTCATGCTAATCGTTCCCCCGCTGGCCATCTTGACAGCCTACTTTCAAACACACTTGTTGGAGAGTTCGCGTTTGATGCGCAAAACCAATTCGTTGATGACGGCTAATTACAACGAAAGTTTGATGGGTGTGCGCACAACGAAAACTTTGGGACGCGAACCAGAAAATTTGAAAGAATTCCAAACGCTCTCTACGGATATGTATTCGTTTTCAATGCGTAACGCGATGATGTCCGCCATGTACCTGCCGGCTGTGATTGCGATTGGCAGTGTGGGCGTAGGTCTAGCATTGTGGAAAGGTGGCGTTTCCTCCATGGAAGATACCACCGGCATATCGTTCGGTATCTTGGTCGCGTTTATGCAATGGGCGACGCAATTTTACATGCCGATTCAAGAACTTGCACGACGATTTGCTGACTTGCAATCTGCCCAAGCAGCGGCAGAACGAGTGCAAAGCCTGCTTGATACCGAGCCAGAAATCAAAGACTCTTCAGAAGTGTTGGATGCGATTGCGCACCACGCTAACCAACGTGGAAGCAGTTCATCACAGCACTTGAGTCTGGATGGCGGTGATGATCATATCCATACGATAGAGTTCCGCGATGTTTCATTTTGGTACAAAGAAGATGAGCCGGTGTTGCAAAATTTCGACCTTACTATACAGGCAGGCCAAACGATTGCGCTGGTTGGCGCAACCGGTGGAGGTAAGAGTACGATCGTCAGTTTGGTGGCGCGATTCTATGAGCCGAATCGTGGCGATGTCTTGATCAACGGAACAGACTATCGGCAACGTAGTTTGCATTGGCTTCAGTCTAATCTGGGCGTGGTGTTGCAATCGCCACACTTGTTCTCGGGAACGATTCAAGAGAACATCCGTTACGGTCGTCTGGATGCAAGCGATGACGAGATCGAAGAGGCAGCCAAATTGGTTAATGCTCATGAATTCATTCTTGAACATGACGATGGGTACGAGTCAGAGGTCGGCGAAGGTGGAAGCAAATTGTCTACCGGACAGCGGCAGTTGATATCACTGGCTCGTGCGGTATTGGCCAACCCGCAGATCTTTATCATGGATGAAGCAACCTCTTCGGTCGATACCGAAACCGAGGGACTGATTCAGGATGCGGTTGATGCGGTGCTGAGAGACCGTATTGCGTTTGTGATAGCGCACCGTTTGTCCACTATCCGTTCAGCAGATCAAATCCTCGTGATTGAAAAAGGTCACATTGTAGAGCATGGATCACATGGAGATCTCATCGCCAAGCGAGGCAAATACTACGGGCTTTACACCAAGCAATTTGCCCGAGAGCGTGAGGAACACATGCTCGAAGGTGATGATGAAGATGAAGCGGACAACTAACCGGCAGGGGGACTTCGGTCCCCCTGTGCCTTTTTGAATTTCATGCAACACATTGCGCTATTGAATTGATAGTGTGTTTTCCAATACAAATTCGCTCGTCGCAAGCGTTCGCGATTCGGAATCTTCAATGTTGCCGTCCGACTCACCGTTTATCTCCACACTGACGAGCATGATCGTCCAGGTGGTCTGTATGTGATGATCACCAGCCTCAAGTGAAATGGGAATACGTTGGGCCAGAATTGATGGCGACGAACCGCCAAAAATACTGATGGTGGCCCGCATCGGATTTTCGACAGTTTGCGGTTCGCCGCCATCAACTGCGAACGATCGCAATTCAACTGCCAATGCCACTCGACCTCCCGAACCCAGGCGAACTCCTCCCGATTTAATCCCCAAACTCATAGCTTCCAATTCGCCTTCAGTGGTTTCAGGCATCAGGATCAGGGTTGGCGTAATCGCGTTGGTGAGAATCTGAACACGCTCTTCATCACTGGCTTCATCTGCGAGCATGCTCAATTCGAGCACATCGCCATAACTATTCACCCAAGGCCGACTCGCATCCGCTTGTCGAGCTAACGCTATTGTGTAGATCGAGTTGAATTCTTCAACGCTGACGTGATTGCTGGCCACGCGTCGGGCCAATTCGCGCGAGGATTCGGTTTCGTTGGCGATATTCGTCGACTCCAAATCTTGAATCAGAGATGACGTTTTCGCCATTCGGAGCCAATTCATTTGGCTTGCCATGATCGTGCCTTGCCACGCTATTGTGACGACGCCGAACAAGATCATGGCAATGGATATCGCAATGAGCCCTTTGATGGGAGCGCGTTGGCCGAGTTGAATATTTTGCTGGATTCGAAGTGACACGCCGCATTCCGGACATCGCTCTGAAGACTTCAACAACCCGTGCAGATCGAATTTGCACTTCTTGCATATGGGACGATAGTCCAAGCGCTTGCCGTGCCAACCAAAATAGAGAAGGAACAGCCCTAATGAGCCTGAGACGACAGCAAGCATGAATAGAAAATCGTTAACAGTCGAGGTGGACACGTGGCATATCTCCGAGTGAGCGGGGCGCTCTGTCACTTACACAAGCAAGATGCGAAAAGGACTGATGGTAGACGTCTGCCCACATAAAGCAGATGACGCGCGATTGTATCGACTGTGCCGGCTGCCCGGATGGGCGGCTTGCAAATCCGGGGTCAATCCTCGACGTAGCCCATTCTATATGTTCCACTTCTACTCAGTAGGCATCTTTCCTTCCGTCAGCGAACTGGCGGGGCCTGCTCACGGGATGAGTGGTGGTGGCAGGATGGATCACGAAAAGAACTACAACCCGAGTCCGAGTCTGACGCTTCCATTTCGCCGACCCAAGCGAAGTCTGGGTTGGCGTATCGCGCGTCGTCTCGCTCGCCGAGCCGGGTTGAACCAACCTTTCGGCTATTGGCGTCGTCGCAAGACTTCATCTGCGATCATCGCCATGTTCCACATCCCCGCGATTGCGATCACGGCCATCGCGTTCCCCATTGAGTCACTCCTACTCAGCATTTCCATGATGTCATGGTTCTATTTTATGGCTCGTTCGCACACGTTGCGTGGCTGGTCTGTGCGCTTGCCCGCCGAGAGCGTTGCTGACCTGCTTCACATCATGCTTCCGATGACGCCGCTCCTTATGTTCTGCGCCAAGATGACCGGCGAGCCGATGTGGCCGATTTTTTGTATAGAGTCGGCGGTATTGTGCGGACTCATTGCGCAATCGCTCTTTTGGCGAGGTAAACCAAAATCATGGGTGCGCATACTCGGTAGCCCATCCAACCTTGGCGCATCAGTTAACACGTTCGGCCAGTGCATGGATCTACTTGGACGTGAAGGATGTCGCTTTGCAGCATTTCGAGCGGACAAGCCAGAGCCTGAGGCGTGGGCGCGTCGCATTGAAGGATGGCTTGAGCGTGGAGAAACCGTGCTGGTTTTGGAGCCACAATTGCGCGAAGTGGCCAAGAGTATTCAATATCAAGGTGATGTCATTTTCGCTGATGATTGTTTGCTCTTTACGTCGATGAAGCGCAAAGCCGGACGACGCATGAACATCTTGCTCGGTGTATTCAACAAACTATTAGCCCTCGTTCTTGTCACCACACTGTGGCCGATCGGGTTGGGAATTGCGCTCGCCATCAAGCTTGATGATGGTGGTCCGATCTTGTTTCGTCAGGAACGAATCGGCCGCCGCGGTAGACGATTCATTATCTACAAATTCCGAACGATGCGCATCGATGCGCCGCAATACGACGTACATCCCGAAGATGGTGATGGGCGAGTAACGCGTATCGGCAGATGGTTACGCCGATTGTCGTTGGATGAATTTCCGCAGTTGATCAATGTTGCCAAGGGCGAGATGCGCATTGTCGGCCCGCGGCCGGAAATGCCGTTCATCGTTCAAAAATACGACAAACAGCAGCAGCAGCGATTGCGTATTAAGCCTGGAATCACCGGCCTGTGGCAAGTGTCGCCCCACCGCAACGATCCGATTCATGAACATCTTGAGTATGACATGGCGTATATCGCGCACCGTGGGCCGATCTTGGATCTTGCACTTGTGATCGCAACGCTTGGATTAGCCAAGAGCACGGGCAAATAGCAGATTGAACTGCCTAGAACAGCATTCTGCCTCAAATCTGTGTCTGCGGCCTAGCGGCTCGGCGAGTGGGCATATCGCCTTCACTTTCTTTGGCAATCGTATCGATTTGTAGTTGCATTTCATACGTGAGCAGTTAGACTAGCATCGTATTGAACGGCAGACTGCACCTACCCCTGCCTCACGGCCTCCCTAAAACATCCTCTGTCTTCTTTCGCTCTTGGTTTGTGGCATCGTTGCGCGCATTCCAGTACATCACCTGCTACGTAGTTGGCAGGTAGAACGATCGTGCGATAGGACCTTAGGAGGCCTCAGCAATATGAAGATTTCGACTAAATTGAACATGCGAAGCGTAGTTCTTTTGGGAACGCTTGGTGTCACCAGTGTGTGCACTGCGATTGCAATTGCAGAAGACCCGTATTATCTGGTTTGCACCGGGACCCAAAATTCTGTCCGAAAGTACGACCTGGACGGCAACTTTCTTCAGGATCTTGTGCCTCCGCTGTCCGGAGGATTGAGTCGGCCGAACTATCTTGACATCGGACCAGATGGTAATCTTTATGTAACCGGATACGGATCTCACAAAGTCCATCGCTACAACCTTCAAACCGGAGCATTCATCGACATTGCGGCGCAAGGCGCGGAGATGAACGGCCCCACGTATCTAAAATTCTCTCCCAAGGGCAATCTCATTGTCTCCTCGTACAACGCCGGCCGAATCCTCGAATACGACTCCGCAACCCGTGAGTTTCTTGGAGACTATGTCGACTCGAATTCCCTTCAGAATGGGCACGGCCTTCAATGGGATGATGACGGCAACGTACTTGTCGCAGATTTTTCTGCGGGCATGATTCGCCGATTCGACGTTGAAACCGGTGCATACATAGACGGATTTAGTCCCGCGGGAATCCCTAACCCAACTACATTTGCGTTCAGTCCGACGGATCCGAAGCGCCGCAAGTATATTCTTTCCGGGTACAACACGACGATTGTTCGAGAATTCGAAACAGATGGCGGAAACCAGATACGAACCATCCTCGGTGACGCTCGTCTCCGAAACGTCGATGGAGTGTCATTCTCTCATAACGGAACCATCTTCCTATCTTCCTGGGGAACGAATGAAGTACGGGAGTACGACTACAACACTGGCGAATTCCTTGGGAATTTTGCTGAGTTGGCTGACGGATTGCGAACACCTGTTTCTATCCAATACATTGATCCTGAGCAACCTCGATTATGGGTTGACACAAACTGCAATGGTGCGGGCGGCCAAGCTTCCATTCAATGGACGAATGCTACACCCAATGGGCAAGCGGCAATTCTCTATGCGAAGACGAGAGGCAATTACGCCATCCCCGGGTCAAATGCGATCTGCCCAGGAGTCGGGTTAGGGCTTGGTTCATCTCAATTGCAAATAGGATTCGTAGGGCCTTCCAATGGCGCTGGCTCACGCACGATCAACACCTCATTTCCCGCGTCGATGTGCGGTGGCTTCATCCAGTTGATTGACCTCTCTCGATGCAAACTGAGCGAGGCGAATCAGCTTTAAAATCCACTGTTCTGAACAGGCTCTCAATTTCAACCCCTGAGTAGCAATCGGATGCCATTCTGATTGCTGCTCTTTTTTTGTCATGTGATTGTGAACAATGCTCACTTTCAACACACGACAATGCGCTCGTGGTACCACGATTGTCTTTGACACAATATTGTCACCGCAACAAGATTTTGCACAATTTGGTGCAATATGTTTGATTCGTGAGTGACCTCAAATCGAATGACGGGTAATCCTAACGAACACTTCATGTCCTGCACCACTGCACCGGATTGTTGGCTTGAAGATCGGCTGAACATCCCAACGAATCATTTGCATCTCCCCTACGATTTACTGCACTGTACCAACCTATTCCTTTTGGAGAATTTACCATGGTATCTGTGCGCGCAATGTTAACTGACTTGCTTCGACACTGCGGAACAACAGTTGTCGTCTTGGCAACAACCCTACCCCTCACTCAAAACGTCTTGGCTGACGACCCATATTATTTGGTGTGTTCGGGGCAAACATCATCGGTTCTCAAGTATGATGTTGATGGCAACTTTCTCGGCGACTTTATCCCCAGTGGAACGGCAGGACTCCAATACCCGAACGGCATGGCGATCGGCCCGGATGGCGTGCTGTATCTGTCCGGGTATAGTGACGCAACCATCTACCGTTTCAACCTTGAGACCGGCGACTATCTCGGAAATGATTTGAACACCGGTACTGAATTTGGAAACGTCGGACACTTGCGAATGCGCGCTAATGGCGAACTGATTGCGTCATCGCTCAGTAACAACAAAGTACTGAGGTACGATGTCGAAGCAGATGAGTTCTTGGGCAGCCTGATCGTCCCAAACCCTAGTCCACACGGCTTGCTGATCTCGGATGATGATGAAGTATTGGTCGCCAGTTGGTTTGGCAATCGAGTCTCCCGCTACGATGAAAACACAGGTTCGTTCATCGAAGTCGCGACGCAAGGTTCCGCACCACACACGATGATGCAGTGGTCGCCCGCAACTCCCGATCAATCCAAGTTCCTCACTTTGGTTGGTGATGGAACTGTAAGAGAATACGACACCGCGTCAGGCGATCTCCTGCGCATATTGATCAATCCGCCCTTTGGTCAACGAGGTAGTGAAGGCCTGGGTGTTTCAATCGATAACACCATATTCTGGTGCTTCGTACAGCGCAATGAAATCCGAGAATACGATGCGACCACCGGTGAGGAGATTCGCGTGTTCGCAGATGCGAACAGCGGGTGCGTTTCCCCTGTCATGATGATCTTAGTTGAGCCCGATCGACCACGCTTGTGGGTGGATTCAGACTGCGATGGAGTTGGCGGCAAAGCCAAAATCCGCTGGACGAATGCCACCCCGAACGGTAATGTTGCATTACTGTACGGCGAAAAACGAGGCACAATGTCAGTGCCAAACCAATTCGTCTGCCCAGGCGTGCAACTTGGATTAGGCGCGCAAGGCATTCGTATTGCGTTTCTCGGAAAGACGGGCGATACGGGTGAACGCACCTTGATTACAAACATCCCAGCGAAGTATTGCGGGGGATTCGTTCAGCTTGTTGATATCGCACGCTGCACCACCAGCGAGACTCGCAAACTCAAATGAAGTTCTACATCTGATATTGGAGGCAAGTGGGCAGAAATGCCTCTCTTTGTCTCTCCTCCTTCTGCAGCCCACCTCGCGAAAAGAGGTGGGCTGTTTGATTGTGCCCACCACGTTCATTTTGTTTTGTTGCATTCCAATGTGCAGTGAATTCAGGGGGATATCCGTCTACGAATTGCAGAATGGAAGAGAAACGGATTGTCGTGGAATTGGGTTTAGAACTAGAACGACTTCAACTCGTCCGCGATAAGTGACCAGAATCGCTCGAGTCGCGACAATGATGCATTCATTCGACTTGTTTTCATGCTGCCGGCGTAGATTAGTGCGATTCGATTGGGCTCGATCTTCCAGGTCGCGTTCACTTTCTCAAGAATGAATGACTGAAGATCAGGCGAGAGAAATGCGATCGCAAAATTTTCGTTTTCTGCTTTCACTTTGAATAACGCATTGAACTCTTGTGATTCAAATTCGATCCCTCGGTGAGATCCAAGCTTATAAGCCATTCGAGAAATCCAATTGCGCTTTGATATTTTTATTGAGGACCAACTCGCAGGAGCAGACAATGTAAAAACGGTGTGGGCCACCGGTATCACCGCTTGCCCGGTGTGAATGATATAGGTGTTCTCAAACGCGAGAAACTCGCGGCCCGCTAGCATCCCGGTCATCTTGTGCTTATTCGTTCCCCCTGAAGAAATGCCCGGTAACGATTTGACGGTCCGTCCAAAAGCAGAATCACCTTTTGCTACATAGTCAAATCCAACAGACTGGGCCCACGCATGAGCAGAGTTCTTTTTTACGCCTCGACTATTGCTACCTTGCTTCATTTTTATGACTGCGAAAATTACAATCAACATGACGACTGAGGTCACCACGACGATGCCAACCATACTGCGAACCGGCGCGGCTGTCCCCGACTGTTGCGAGGACCAGATGACAGAAACCACAGCAGCCAGCATCACAGCCAATGCTACGGCAAACGCGGAAAAGAGGATTTTTCGTTCTGATTGCTCCATACTAACATATTACAGGATGAAGTACTGCCTGTCCTGTCCGAACCGACCTGATTCCCGACATCCCGACGACCACTAGTTGAGGTCTTTCACCACAATTCGGTCCTTCAAATTTGTGGGGAGATTATGTCGCTGCGTGAGATTGCCAGACTAAGGCAGAACATGTTCCTGCCGATATCTCACCCGGCGCGGACCCGTTGCTTGATGGCTCGACAATAGCATTAACTGCGAGAGGATTATGGAAACGCTGAACTCAATGGAATTCACCCGCACAGTCTTCCGTTTCCAATCCCATCTGGCTTACCCGTGTTATCATCTCTCTATGAACGCACCAACTGTCAATCCTCCAACGCGTATTCAGCCGAAGAATCGCCATTCGAATTCCGTGCGATTCGCTCGGCTCTTCTGGTGGGTGCGTTGGATCAGTGTGGTGGGCGTACTCGCCAGTGTCGTAGTTTTTGTCATCGCCAGTACTGTCGAAATGAAGGGCAGGCCGGGCGATCATCATGAGTTTATGCTTGATCGTGGCCGCATCTGTTACGAATACGACAAGAGCGTGTTGGTCAACACGTTCTACATTCAACCCATGGGCGGATTTCATACTGAGTGGATGGTCGATTTCCATAAATACCCGACATCGTGGTTCATCCGGATTCCGCTTTGGATCCCGTTTGTGCTGTTCGTGGGGATGGGGGCTTATCCGTGGATTCGACATTGGCGCTATTTGAGGCGGCCAGGATATTGCACAGGTTGCGGATATCCGCTGCATGGCCTGGCTACCACAGCTTCGGATAGCCAATGTACTTGCCCGGAATGCGGATTGGGTCAACCTTCGAGTTGACTCGATCGCTTAAGCGCATGATCCTTGTCTATGAAAAACTCACTATTCGTTGGCGTTTGCCGAAGCTTAGCCCTTCTAATTCTCATTGGATTCTTCTCGATTCCACTGGTCGGTTGTGCCTCCAGCAAAGGTCACACTTTCCAAACATCCTACGAATTGCCCGGTGATTTGAACGTGCGTGGGCTCACCATGTTTAACGGTAGAACGGGTGAACAAACGACCTGGCACGAACTTCTAAAAGCAACCAATGAAGCGGATATCGTCCTGATCGGCGAACAGCACGGGCATGTCGTCGGCCTCGCCACGGCATCGGCGCTGTTTACAGACGCGATCATGGACAATCCCAGCGTTGCTTTGAGTATGGAATTTTTCGAGCGAGATCAGCAGATCGGCTTGGATGATTACCTCAAAGATCTGTCAAATGAGGAGAAGTTCCGAATCGCCGCTCGACGCAGTCCGGGCAACTACCCGGCAGGGCATCGCGAGATGATCGAGACCGCCAAACGGGAAGGCAGGCCCGTCATCGCCGCGAACCCGCCCCGCCGATATGTGACCTTGTCACGTAAAGAAGGCGCGGAACGGATCGCCCAATTGTCCAGTACCCAGCAAGCAATGCTTGTCCTGCCCGAGGATGTACCTTCCGAAGGGGAATACCGCGATCGATTCTTCGAAGCTATGGGCATCGCCCATCCACTCGGCGACGATGAAAGTGCAGCGAGCGATGAGGAATCTCATCTCACACCTGAAGAGCAGGCTAAGAAAGCGGAAGATGAAAAAGCCCACTGGGATATGGTCGAATCCTTCTTTTGGTCACAAAACGTGTGGGATGCGACCATGGCGGACTCGGTATTACGTGGCACCGCGTCAGGCTACAAGCCCGTAATGCACGTCGTGGGCCAATTCCATTCGGATTACCAAGGCGGAACCTATCAGCGCATCTTGAAAGGGAATCCAGAGGTCTTCGTTTGGACGGTCAGTATGGTTGATGAATGGTCCGAGACACTCCGCGAGGAGGACGAAGATCGAGCCGACTGCGTGATCTACGTCGGTCCTCATACCGGCCGATAATAGTGTTCTTCGCAGCGGCAGCAAATGCTTGCCTCCAGCGTTCGCCCGGTTTCGATTGGCCTGATTGGAAGTTTGGCAATTGAGCTATATGCTCATATAGCCCGGCGGACCTTGTTGTGTTCGCGTGCTGTCGATATCCTGCCCATCTATCCACATCGGAGGCACGCCACTACTATGCCCGTCAAAGCAACCGACGTAAAGCCCGGCACAGGGCTGATTTTCAACGATCAACTTCATGTCGTCATCGAAACTGAGCATGTCAAGCCCGGCAAAGGGCCAGCGTATGTGCAAGCCAAAATGAAGAACATCATGACGGGGACCATCAAAACCAACCGTATGAATTCCTCCGACAAGTTTGAGACTGCCAATATTGACAAGCGGGACATGGAATTCCTGTATGACAGTTCTGGCATTGGCGATGGGCCATTCGTGTTCATGGATATGGAGACGTATGACCAAATCGAGATCGCAGCAGACATAGTGCCCGCAGAAAAGAGTAAGTGGCTCAAGGAAAACTTGCTTTGCTGTGTTCATTTATACGAGTCCAACCCACTTCAGCTTGTTCTGCCGATGAGTATCGAGCTCACGATCAAGGAAACTACGCCTCAACCCAAAGGGGCGACCGCCACCAATCAGCTCAAGGAAGCGATCGTCGAAACTGGCGCAATCGTGCGTGTCCCGCCGTTCATCGAGAATGGCCAAATGATTAAGGTGAACCCAGAAACGGGCGAGTATTTGGGCAAAGTTTGATGAATTGGCATTGTCGATTCCCCACGCCACATGAGAAAACACGAAGAGCCACCTGACCTCAATCAGGCGGCTCTTTTTTTGCGCATCCCCCCAAATTAACACGTGAATACGTATTCATCGGTTTCCTCTCTTCAAATTGTCCCGAATGTGGATTTTTTGCAACAATGTAAGTCTGTGGTGTGTTAAGCTCTGGTGATACAACGGGCATATTCGCCTATTGAGCGTGGTTCGCTCCAACTTCATTACGTCATTCTTTGCCCATCATCTCTCTTCAGATGAGCGAAATTGTGAGATAAAATGATCGTGTTGGCTTTTTGCTCGTTGCATTGAAATGTCGTTGGCGCCCGCAAGACGAACCAAAAAACGGGAGCTGACTGCACGGCGACTTTGGAATGGTTGAATTTGCTTTTGGAATACGTAGTCCGCTGGGGTTCTACGGATAACGCTTGGACACATTGCTACAAATTATGAGGTGCATCGGAATGATCAAGAGAATACAACAATTTGGATTGGCGCTGACCGGAGGGTTAATCCTCTCCGCCGCTGGCGTGGTGCACGCAGAAGCACCCCGCGATCCGCTGTCAGACATTGTCGCTACCCAACTCGGCATTGAGCAGTTTGAAATTAACACGCTCGATCTCCCGTTGCAACTGCAGGATAATTTCAGCAGTTCGTTCACCTTCGAGGGTGTTGAATTTGAAATGAATCTGCGAGCAGTGTCACTGCGATCAGACAAGTATGAAGTCCTCGTTCCACACGGCGTCAATGGCGCGCTTATCCCCCTCGAAAATGTCCCTGCACCGCGAACCTATCAAGGTAGCATTGACAGTTTGCCCGGCTCACATGTTCGAGCGACGCTTTTGCCGAACGGTCAGCTTCAGGCCACAATGTTCATCGCTGACGATGTCGTTTGGGAAATCCTACCCCTCACCAATGCTGTCGAAGATGCCAACCTTAATCGCCACATCGTCCTCGATTGGCAAGACGTTAAATCGTTGCAAGATACCTTCTGTGGCCTCGATCTGTTGGATCAGGATCACGAGACTGATCATGTTCAAAACAATGGTGGTGGCGGTGGTCAATTTGACGCACTCAAATTCTGCGAAATTGCTTTCGATACAGATTACGAGTTCTTCCAGAAGAATAACAGCAATGTCAATACCACAATCAATGACATCGAAAATGTAATGAACGTGGTCGATGGTATCTATCGAAACGATGTTGAGATCGGCTATGACATCACCACGATCATCGTTCGTAGCACTTCAAATGATCCCTACACATCTTCAAATGCACAGACCATGCTCGGCGAATTCCTGAATCACTGGGTTAGCCAGCAGTCGGGCGTTCAACGTGATATTGCTCACATGTTCACCGGAAAGAACACCGGCGGAACGATTGGTATCGCTTACCTGCGTGCCATTTGCAGCAAGTCAATCGGATACGGATTGTCACAATCACGGTATACCAGCGTAATGCGTAATCGTGCCGGCCTGACGTGTCACGAACTTGGACACAACTGGGCCGCCGGTCACTGTGACGGCAATGGCGATTGCCGCATCATGTGCTCGATCATCGCCCAATGCAATGGTGACGTGACTCGGTTTGGACAGTCCTCCAAGAACGTTATCACCAGCTACAAGAATTCACGTTCTTGCCTGAGCAATTCGTTGCCCTTCCGCATGACGGTTTCACCTCCTCCCCCGATCAATGCAGGCAACAACTACACTTGGTCCGTCGAAAACGGCGTTCCCAGCAATCGCATTGCGTTGTTCTATAGCCTCAAGGGATCAGGCAACACCGAAGTCGCACCTGGTATCTTCATTGAATTGAAATCACCCAAGATGATCCCGCCCATCGGCATCATGGATGGTAACGGCGATGAAAGCTGGAATGTGTTTATCCCGAATGGTGCCGCTGGTATCCGCCTCTTCACGCAAGCAGTTGATGAAGATGGAAACCTCGTCGACATTCGATTCGATGACATTCAATAAGCAGCGAATGACAGATGCATAGTGCATAAAGAATCATTCTCACGGGTTGATCCTTGACGGAGACGTCAACCCGTGGAAACAGATCCGGAGCAGGCGATATGAACCTCATATCTCTGCTTCGGATTTTTTTTGCTTCATATGTGACGGTATGACCTGCGCCGAACCCCTTTAGATTCAAGAAATCAGCCCGAATTTGATAGATCAAGCTCACAAATTTTACCCCCTGATCAAGGCAAGAACTCTATTCGTTACCGGAACCTACACCAAGAAGATCTAGCAAAATCCTCGTCTATATTGGACCGGACTTTGGTGTGAGTCGAATTGGCATGCCCCCTCTCATGATGCGGTTTGGAGATGACGAATACTCCTATGAACACACTGTGCAGTGGCGGCATGCTACACACAGGTTTGTATCCGTGCCGTACTATCGAAATTGCTTCTATGAATGCTCATCATGACCATTGGGAAGAAAATGGGATTCGGCTTCGGCGTCGTCTTGGCTCTTATGGTCAGCCTCGCCCTCTGTGTGTTGTACAACCTGAATAACATAGACACCCAATTCTCATTCGTGATCAAGCATGACGCACCTGCAATTGCTAACGCGAGACAACTCTCGAAATTAGTGGTGGACATGGAAACGGGGCAACGAGGGTTCGTGATCACCGGCAACGATGAATTTCTCGAGCCTTACAATCAGGCTCTTATCGAATTTGAATCATTGCTTGAGACCGAAAAGCAACTTGTTAGCGATAATCCGCCCCAAGTAAGACTGCTTGAGCGCATATCCGATTCAATTCAAGAATGGAACTCACTCGCTGCGACTCCCGAGATTGCTATGCGACGTCGGATTAGTGAACGCGGCTTGGATGAAAGGCACCTTGAAGAGGTTCTCTCAAAGGGCATCGGAAAAAACATCCTCGATCAGATTCGATCTTTGGCGGACCGAATGGAGTCTTCCTTTGCTGCCAACGGCAGCATGAGTGGTCCCATGCTTATAGGGCGAATCCAGAAATCCATGGTCGATCAGGAGACTGGCGAACGCGGTTTCTTGATTACTGGAAAAGAGGAGTTTCTGGAACCGTTTGATAGCGGTCAGGTTGAGCTTTCTTCAGCCCTTGCCGCATTACGTACTCTAGTTGCCGATGCCCATGATCGTGATGCAACGAAGTTCGACCTCAAGCATCTGGCGACACTTCACCAACGATGGACGACTGAGGACGCGAACGTCGAAGGAGTTACTCGCCAGCAATCCCAAGATGGTCAGGCAAAGGAACCTGAGTTGGATATGGTCCGTTCGCCTGAACCAGCAACATCAACTCTTGACGAGATCCGAGCGCTCATCATCGATTTGGAGAACCGATTCGGTATCTCCCAGGCTTTTGAGCTTCGACGATTGACTTATCAGTTGTCAATTGCCCTCGAAGAGCAAAATTTTGGGCAACACCAATTCTTGGTTTCGGGCAACGGCAGACAATTGGAACCACTCCATGGAGGAGGCGAAAAATTCAAAATCACGCTAGAGACATTGCAGAAACTGAGCAGCAAGACATACGACATCCAAGAGATGACAAAGGATATTGATCTTCTGGAGTTACTTGCGGCCGATTGGCTTGCGGAGGCTGCCGTTCCCGAGATTGCCGCCCGCCGATTGCTTGACAGTCATCCCGAAACACTGGCGGATGTAGCGATGATGCTAGAGCAAGGTGAAGGCAAGCGAATCCTCGATCGCATACGAACACAATTCGCCTCCTTTATTGAAGAAGAGGAGAGGTTAACCAGCCGCCGTTTCGCAACCGCATCAAACTCATCCAGCAACACTTTCATGATGACCGTTTTGGTAGCATCCTTTTCTCTCGTCCTTGGCGTGATTCTTGCATTCGTCATCGCGCGCGGAATTTCAATTCCCGCCCGACAGTTGGTTGACGCGATTGAGACTGTTGCAGAAGGTGACCGTGATCAGGTAATCGAAGTGAACTCTACGGATGAAATGGGGAGACTTTCAGTAGCCTTCAATCGAATGGTGGGTGACTTAAGACAACTGGACTCTGAACGTGATCAGATAGCGAGCGAAATTCAAGACGCGAAGGAATTTACGGAGAACATTGTCAGTTCGATGGCTGACATGCTTTTGGTGTTTTCACCAAGTGGGAGCATCGTTGCAGTTAACGAGGCAGCATGCAAAATTCTTGGGTATGCCGAAGCAGAGTTGATTGATCGCCCGGCTCGATTCGTTTTGTGTCCGATGAACGACGATGAGCTGCAAGATGAAGATATCGATGCTGATTCATCCTCCGGTATTTCGAACTTGAATCTCCCGTTAAGCCAAGAAGCACTTAGATGCATAGGGGAAGATGGTTCTGTTAACAGGATCGAGCAATGGTTCCGAACCCAAGACGGCAACCGAATTGCGACGGAACTCTCCGGCTCTTTGATGAGAGATCGATGCGGAGCAATTAATGGCGTGGTTTGTGTTGTCCAAGATATCTCCCAACGAAAAGAGGATGAAAGACTTCTCTTCGAAATGCGAGAAGAGGCGGATGAGCGTGCCCGTGAACTTGAGAGCCAGAAGTATGCACTTGATCAGCATGCGATCGTTGCAATCACGAACCCTGCCGGAAAAATGACGCATGTAAACGACAATTTCGTCGCGCTCAGTCAATTCTCTCGAGCTGAGCTCATTGGTCAAGATCATAGAATTGTTAACTCAGGACATCATCCTCGCTCGTTCTTTGTAGAAATGTGGAAGACCATCTCCTCCGGAAGAGTCTGGAAGGGTGACGTGTGCAATCGCGCCAAAGATGGATCATTCTATTGGGTTTACACAACCATCGTCCCTTTCAAAAATGTGGACGGAAAGATAACGCAGCATGTCGTGATTCGAGCGGACATTACAGAACGTAGGATGGCTGAACTAGCGATGAAGGAATCAAAGGCGGCCGCTGACTCCGCCAACCAAGCCAAGAGCGAATTTTTGGCCAACATGTCACACGAGATCCGAACGCCTATGACTGCGATCTTGGGATTCGCGGAGAACATGTTAGAGATTGATCAATGTGAATCTGAAAGATTGAACTGTGTCCACACCATTCGACGGAACGGTGAATACTTGATTAGCATCATCAATGACATTCTTGATCTCTCTAAGATTGAAGCAGGCAAAATGGAGATTGAGATCGCACCCTGCAATGTTTGCCAAGTTGTTGCAGAGGTTGCATCACTCATGCGCGTTCGGGCGGATGAAAGAAACATCGCACTCAACATCGAGTTTGCTGGGCCAATACCAGAGATTATTTGTTGCGACTCAACTAGATTGCGTCAAATACTGATCAATCTAATAGGCAACGCAATCAAGTTTACCGACGTGGGGGCCGTCAGATTAATTGCCCGCTTCATTGAATCGCCGAGCGACGGACGGCCGGGTCTCACGGGCCCACAAATGCGATTCGATGTCGTGGACACTGGGATAGGACTAACCGAGGAACAAGCAAGCAATCTGTTTCAACCTTTCATGCAAGCAGATAGTTCCACCTCTCGTAAGTTTGGGGGCACTGGCTTGGGGCTCACGATTAGCCGACGATTTGCTGAAATGCTCGGCGGCGGACTTGAATTGATCAGTGCAGAGATCGGAGTAGGATCACAATTTCGCGCGACCATCACAACAGGTTCGCTGGACAATGTGAGAATGCTTGAAGATCCCATGTTTGCAATGAACTTGGTGGATAGTTCGACAAGACTCTCGGCCATTAATGCTACTGATTTGATCGATCTGAATATCCTCTTAGCTGAAGATGGTTCAGACAACCAGAGACTTATTTCGTTCATATTGAAGAAGGCTGGCGCAGTAGTAACCACGGTCGAAAACGGGAAACTGGCGCTTGATGCAGCGTTGGCAGCAGAGGAATCTGGCCCTGCATTCGATGTCGTTTTGATGGACATGCAGATGCCTGTCATGGGTGGGTATGAGGCGACAGAGTGTCTCCGCCACAAAGGATACACCAAACCGATCGTCGCTCTCACTGCACATGCGATGGAAGGCGATCGCCAAAGATGCATCAACTCTGGATGCGACGACTACGCGACGAAACCTATCGACCGCAAAGCCCTCATCGAGACGATTCGCAATGTCGTGGAAAAGAATAGAGAGTCATCAAGCGATCTTGCCGCTTAGCAGCGCTCATAGAAGAAGAGCACCGTCGTCAAAACCAAAGAAAATGCCCAGGAGAGGACTCGAACCTCCACGGGGTTTGACCCCCACCAGGCCCTCAACCTGGCGCGTCTACCAATTCCGCCACCTGGGCGTACCTGTACTTTAAAAACGGCACGCATGAAACTCATCGATTCTGCCACACCAGCAACCTTCATCCAAATCTGCCCGAGGGAGGCTGACTTGTCCAGTACTGACCGGCCGAAGCGAGGCTATGGTATATCGCTAGGGGGTGAAAAGTCGATCAGGAGCATCCATGAAAAAGGGTATCTCGCGTTGACGATGCCTCCCAGCCTCGTGCTACTTGAGCCCCAACCGTTTGCGTTTGGCGTCCCATTCGCTTTGCTCACGTTTATTCTGGACATTCAAGGAGTAGTCACCGGTCTCCCTGCCTTTATTCAGCGCGTCGACTTCCAAGCCAGTCATGAACATCCCGTTCAGCCGATAATCTCGAAACGCCTCCATCGCAGCGGGGCAAATCGGCTCAATGAGCCGATACATCGCGTCTGCATAGACCCGGATCTCCTGCTGAGCGTGTGAATCCATACGCAGCGACAGGAAGTGCATGATATTGTGCAGATCACACTTCCAATACCACTCGGTGTATAGCGTGACGGGCAGCATGCCTCTCGCCTGCTCCCGAGCAATGCCGCGTTCTGTCATTTCGAGGTATTCGCGGTATAAGTCCTCAGATTTGTCGAGAAACTTCAGGAAGTCCTCAGCGGTGTTGAGATCAGTAGGTTCTTCGCCGCCTTGCCGATTGGCGGTCGATTGTTGGCGGACATTCTCAAGGCTTGGCCGGTAGAATCGGTCCGGCATGATCGAATATCGACCGCTGTATTCGTTTACATTGGCGGTACGGTGGCGAATCCACTGGCGGGCGACGAAGATCGGCATACAGACGTGAAACTTGAATTCGACCATCTCAAACGGCGTGGTATGCCGATGCCGAAGCAAATAGCGGATCAGGCCACGATCCTCTGATACGCGTTTGGTCCCCTCGCCGTAGGACACGCGAGCTGCCTGGACGATTGCAGCATCTGCGGTCTTGCCTTCGGGCACAAGGCGAGGCATGGCATCCACGAGCGCGATAAAGCCATGATCGAGGACCGGGATTTCCCATCGAGCATCACCGGCCATGACATCAGTTTGTGTCGAGGATTCGGGGGCGATACGTTTGATCGGCGGGCCGTCTTGCAGCCCTGCATCGGCATTCGAGTCGGCCGTCAAATCAATCGCAACAACTGCAGATTTGGAGGCTGCAGACGAGGTTTGGGAATCGGCAGGCATGATTGGAACATCATCTTTCTTAGCCATGGGTGCGCGCTTGTGGCAGTATTCAACCGGGAATACGCACGGGTACGACGCGACTTGGACACCGGCTGGCTATCCGTATCGTAGCGACTGATCGGCCTACTGCAAAGCCCGCACCGTCGGTACAAATGACAACTCACCCTAAAGCGGGTTGCGATTCGTAGATTGCAGGATGATTTCGATCTTGGGGCGAATTCGCGCCCACGATGCTGACGTTGATTTGTTGATGGTCACAAAGGATTGGCAGAACATCACCCCCACCACGCCTTTGACCGCAAACAGCGATTGAGCCAATTCGTCGTTGGCTGCGTCAGCATCCCCGGCGTTAAGAAAGCTCTCCGTGGAGGAGGCAATCTGACCCGCCACATTGAATTTGTTGGCGTTTGGGTTGGGGGTGGTTTCAATATCGGTGATCTGGAAGGGCATGACAGGCACATGATATGCCCAAGTTGGAGGTCCCGCCCAAGAATCGAGGGTGGATCAGGTGGCAGATTGGCGGGGTCGGCCTACAGTATTCATCGCCACACCACTGCATTTGCATGCAACGGGTGCGGCCGGCAGATGGTTAGACAATTGCTCGAGTATTCCCTCATCAAGTTCACGGGGCGTAGCGCAGCTTGGTAGCGCGCTTGACTGGGGGTCAAGAGGTCGGAGGTTCAAATCCTCTCGCCCCGATTCTAATGCAAGAGGAGGCGTACGCATACCAGCGACCGCCTCCTCTTGTGTTTTTTTGGATGGACATACAGCGCAGTCCCTATTCAGGCACGAAGATAAAGAACGAAGCTAACTTCAGAGAAATCGCTCCTCACCTTGTGAGTCCCCGTTGGCGAGAACGCACGGAATCTAGTATTCTTTGCGAATGAGCCTGTCGCATTTCAATCCGCATTCTGTGCTTGGATGCGATTCCACAAGAGCCGGAGCATTCGTTGCGCAAGTGCCTTTGGCAATTTGCGCTGAGCATACTCAAATCGACGAATGTCACGAAGGTGCCGAGCGGACAATCTCGTTGTATGAATTCGGGAACGTATCCACTCCAGTGCTTCGTCGTGATCCATCTGGCTGAAGTTAAGATCGTCTTCAGGTATGGCCACTCCAATAGAAGAAGTTGATCTGCCCTCACCCAACTGAACGCAATCTTCGTACGTCGAGGAATCTTCGGTAGGATTTGAGTGTTCTTCTGAACTGGCAATTGACGTATTGCTCATCTGGGTCTCCTAGATCGACCACACATAATATGCTACAGAGAATAAGCCCGCAACATAGGCCAAGGCTAGAAAAAATCCGCCATATTTGATGCGTTTACTGACGCGCGAATTCTTTTGAACCAATAACTCAACAGCCTCGACCATACAGAAATTCCACATTTCAATGGTGTGTGACGGCGGGAGACTATGCATGACCGCAATTTCCTGTTCGTTCAAAAAAAGGGCTGCTACGGCGCGGCTTCCGAGCGAAGGGTCCATTTTCAATTTCTTGACCTCCTCCAGCCCATGAAGTATGGAATCATCGACCTTTAACTTTTGGCAGATCCTAAAGATAAGCCCGTTAGCCGCCTTCCAAACAAGCTGAAAAATCGGCCTTCGCAATTTTGAACTATTTGTATTCAAAAAATAGGTGGCTAGGCCAATCAGAACGAAGACGGTCGTAAGAGTAATTCGTATGAGGCCAAGGGAATCTGCGGAAAGAACGAGAACATCTGTCGGACTCTTGAAGAATGAGAATTTCACGAATCCGAGGCTCATCGCAAGGACAATGAGGCCGTTGAATATCTTTCGCCTTTCCCGCAAGGTCGCAGAGTGCTCTGTATGGTCTTTCCAAACTAGTAGCTGTCGCTCGTAGATCAGTTCTGCAGTTGTCTTTGCAGTGCTAACACTCTTTACAGCAGCGCTCGGCTCCCTAGCTTGCATCTTGGATTCGATGGTCTCTGTTCCCATTTTGGGTAAACCTCGGTCACTGATCTTCGCTAAGAGTCCCAATCTGTAGATATATGAATCACACTTGACGACCAGTCGACTGCGATTGAATCGCTCTCCGTCATTGGTCCTCTGTACAATAAGCGTAGAAAGCTATCGTCAACGGTCAGTAATCCTGAGAATCTCCGCATGATTTTCTTTGCCCTTATGCTAACATGGCAGAGAGATTGCGGCAGAGCGCCTTCGCTCTTTCTTGTCTCCGAGTTTCAGCATTCGGCCATGCTCGCTGACTGCCGCCGCGTTATGATGGTTTATAGAGAACAGACACGAAACCGAGTTGTCCCGTGTTCAGCGAATGAGGCATCTCGTCATCCTTCGTTTGAAATTTTTTGATTGGAGTCACGTATGGGTTGGGCAAGAACATTACTGTTAGGGGATATCGGCAATCGTTTGGATATTGCTGACACCGAACAAGACATCAGTACAATTCGGCAGGCACTTGCCGCCAAACATTCTGTTGATGATTCGCAGGATGTGGCTATTCAGCATCTGCTTGAAGAGAATGCACAATTGAAACTGTGTGTTGTCGCAATTGTCAAAGCGCTAGAAACGAAGGGTGTTTTCGCTCCCAACGAAGTATCCAATCTTGCAAACATGATTGATGACCCAATGTAATCTGCTGTCTATAGGGAAACGATGTGAGAGTGATTGAAGAGGTTAGATCAAATGCTCCGAGTACCTTGAAGACGGCGGCTAATACACGGGAAACCGAGATTCGTTCAGAGGGTTGAAGCACAGCCCCAAGAGCGCAAAAAGCAAACAGGGGGACTGAAGTCCCCCTGCCTCGTGGTATTGAGTGGTTGTGATGTAAACTAGGATGTTGTGGTTGCGGCGTCTGTTTTTGATTCCGAGCAGATTTCATCTCCTGCACCCTTATCCGTGGAGGTCGGCTCATCAGGTTCGATGCGCAGGATTTTGATCGCCTGTTCTGCGAGCTTGAATTTCCGAATTTTGCCCGTCACCGTCATCGGGAACTCATCCACAATGATCCAATAGCGTGGGATTTTGAAGTGAGCGATTTGGCCTTTGCAAAGTGAACGAAGGTCATCATCACTCGGGTGATCCATGCCTTCCTTGAGTTTCACACAGGCGCACAACTCTTCGCCGAATTTTTTATCCGGTACGCCGACCACTGCCACATCGTAAACGATGTCGAGCGTATGCAAGAATTCTTCAATCTCGCGCGGGTACAGATTTTCGCCGCCTCGGATAACCATTTCTTTAATGCGGCCGGTGATGCGAACATAATTGTCATCATCCATCACCCCAAGGTCACCCGAATGCAACCAACCTTGCGCATCAATCGCCTCTGTGGTGGCTTCAGGGTTATTGTCGTAGCGGGACATGATGTTGTACCCACGGAAACAGATTTCACCCGGTACATTTCGAGGAACTGTTCTCCCTGACTCTGGATCAACAATTTTTTGCTCTTGCCCAAACATGACTTTACCAACGGTACTAACTCGTCTCTCTACCGGATCGTCGGGCCTGGTCATATTGGTAATGGGTGATGCTTCCGTTTGGCCGTATCCGATGAGGATTTCTTTTTGGTGCATGCGGTCGATGACTTTGTTCATCACTTCGATCGGACACGGTGCGCCGGCCATGATCCCCGTGCGCAAGGACGACAGGTCGAACGAATCAAACTTCGGATGATCTAATTCCGCGATGAACATGGTGGGTACGCCATGCAGCGCAGTACATTTTTCTTTTTCGACTGCTCCTAATGTTTCTACGACATCAAATGAAGCTCCGGGGATGACAAGGGTTGCACCCTTGGTCATGGCGGCGAGATTGCCGAGTACCATGCCGAAGCAGTGGTAGAACGGCACGGGCACGCACAGCCGATCCTCTTCAGTCAATCGCATCGTGTTCGCGACGGTGTATGCATTGTTCAGAATATTATTGTGCGACAGTGTCACACCCTTTGGGAAGCCAGTGGTGCCGGACGTGTACTGAATATTGATATCATCATCAATATCCAATTCTGCACGCCGATCGACCAATACCTGGTCGGGCAATTCCTCGCCCAATTCTGCAAAGGCTCTACGGGTAAACATGCCGGGATACTCTTTGGAGCCGATGAAAACGATGTCTCGTAGGTATGGGAATCTCCAAGAATCGACATGGCCGGGCGTGCAATCTTTTATCTCCGGGCAGACTTCGTAGAGCATTTCAACATAGTTGGAGCTCTTGAATGACTCGATCAACATCAGCACTTTGGAGCGAGATTCACGCAGTGCGTATTCTAATTCGTGTTTGCGGTAGGCGGGGTTGATATTGACGAGGATCGCACCGATTTTCGCGGTGGCGTATTGGGCGGTGACCCATTCGTAATTGTTCGTGGACCAGATCGCTACGCGATCCCCCCGCTCGATACCGAGTTTGAGCAGTGCTTTGGCCGCCCGATCGACGACCGCATTAAATTCTCGATAGGTAAATCGCAATCCTTGATGCACGCTGACGACTGCTTCATGATTGGGGAATTTCTTTGCGATCGCGTCCAAACATTGGCCGATCGTCTGGCCAAGCAATGGATGCTCATTGGGACAATGGTCGTACGAGAGTTTGGATGGGAGTACATCATGCATGTGACACGGACCTCCTCTGGATAGGTTGTACGGAATACTATGCAGGCAGACTGATGTTGTGTGTCGGTTGAAATTCTGGTTTGGTCGCAAAAGCTGGTTATTTGGCTATTCATAGCGACGAAATTATGGACAATAGAATGACGAGGGAACAGTCATGCCCATGTCTCTAAAAACACAGTGGGTGGAGGGAATAGATGGGTCAACCCGGCCTCTCCGGGCGACGCTTACACATCGTCAACTGCTTGGTCATCGATTGCACTTGAACAGCCTCATTCGATTTGCAGTTGCGTTTACATTGATCCTTGCGGGATTAATTGCTCAATTGAGTCTGCCGATCGATGCGGGAATTTCTTCTACTGCTCTCATTGTTCTTGGGTTGGTCATCGGGTTGTACAACTTTGTTGTTCGATTGGTTATCCAGCCTTACCGCCACCCGGACAAATCGGCGGCAGCATTTGACCGCTTACGATTGATCATGTATGGCGCAATCGCATTAGACTATTTGGCGTTGGCGGTTGCGGTACGATTGCTGGGGGGTGCACACTCACCGTTCTTGGCGTTTTATCTGCTTCATGCGATTTTGTGTGCAGTCATGTGCCCTCGTCGAGAAGCGATTGGGTTCATGGGATTAGCGATACTGCTCATAACCGCCCAAGTGCTCGGAGAGTGGTTCGGGGTGCCACCTTTTGCATTGGCCGAGGCTGATTACCATGCAGGCCCACCGATGAACGCGGCGACCGCAATCAGCATTGTGGGTGTCTACGGCTCACTTTTTGCACTCACGGGAATGCTACTTATTTCACTGGTCGATTGGCTTCGTTGGGATGAACAGCGGTTGCGCACTATGAATCAAAAGTTGCACGACTTATCGCAATTGCGTCGTGATTTTCTGCATGTAGCATTGCACAATCTGAAGTCGCCAATCGGCGTGTCCATGATGCACATGGATAATTTGCAGAACGAACTGGCGGGCCCATTAAACGATGAACAGCATGTATGGATTCAGCGATGTTATGATCGTCTGGATGGACTACTCGAACTGCTCAATGATATTCAATTGCTCGGGGAGCTCGAAACCGAAGATGTCCACGCCCGCATGGAATTGTTTGACGTGAAAGCCCTGGTGCGTGATGTGCAAACAGATTATGCAGACATGGCTGCAGCGCAAGACCATTCGCTCACCATTGAAATGCCGGACGGTGCAGTGAACCTTGTCGGCATCAGGCGAATGGTGCGTGAAGCCATTGTGAATTTTGTGACCAATGCGATCAAATACACTGCGCGGGGTGGCACCATTACGATTCGCATACCGAATGCTGCAGCAGACCGGCAATCGGCGTCAACGGGTCATATTCGTATCGAAGTGGAAGACAACGGCCGTGGCCTTCGCGAAGAGGATCAAGCAGCGGTATTCGAAGAATTCACTCGTGTGAAAGCGTCTACAACGTCCACCGGTGATGATGGCAAGCCGATTCGTATCCCGGGCGCGGGTTTGGGGCTCTCTATCGTAAAACGTATTGCAGAGGCGCACGGCGGAAGAGTGGGTGTTGACAGCGAGCCGGGCACGGGCAGTGTATTTTACATCCTCATACCCGGCGCTATCGAGTAGTCGCCTGTTGTTCATTGATACAGCGCGACGAAATTGTGCAGCTAACCTCTTTGCAAGGCATTTTCAAATACACGGAGCAACTCAGCGGCTTTAACTGGTTTTTGAAATACTCCCGCCAAGCAGAGCGCGTGTGTGTCTTGATTGGCAACGAGGGCATTACCGACCGATGAGAGCATGAATATCGGAATGAGATCATTCTGCGCTCGAATTTCTTTGGCAAACAACACGCCTGCGTCGACCTCTTCCATCATCAGATCAACAAGGATAAGATCGGGACGACATTCTTCAAAGCGTTGCAATCCTTCCTCTGCTGAATCGGCTTCGATGACGCCGTACCCGCCATCTTCGAGCATGACGCGAACCGCTTCGCGATAATCCGGATCGTCATCAACGTAGAGTATTACGGGTCGTGTTTCTGACATCATCATCATCATGGTATCACTGCCTGTCTGTCTGTCGTTCTGCCTACCCAGTCATTCCTAAACTTGGTCGCCCCATTCATTGCCCTTGTAACTGTGGACAAAGCCTAGAGCGGTAGCGTCAAGTGCCTTCCGGAAACACTCTTGGACGAGAGCGATCATTATCATCAGGGTCATTTGAATCATCGCTGGTCGTAGCACCATTGGCTTGATCACAAGCCCACTCGTGCAGTAGCTCAGGATTGTCGGATGCTGATTCAAAGAAGCGCACCGCAGCCTCCAAATTGTCCAAAGCTATTTGACTGAGCGTTTCGCTGTACTCATCAAAGGTGTGACCGCGTATCGCCAACATGAACCCATTCACATGCCTATGAAAAACATCACACACCATGGCCAGGAGCGCTTCTGGGGAAACAGAATGCGATGAGAAATCTAATTCCTGACGAGGAAGGACGTGGCGAAATTCGAACGGCCGAGGGCAATTCACCGACGCATCGACAAAGATGACAAGATCATGCTTCGCAATCTCAGCGGCATCTTCTACGTTCAATTGGTAATTTGATTCGACCGTAACATGCGGGAGATCAATCAGCTGAATTCGATGGGCAAAGGCAGGTCCCAAACCATCATCGCATCTTCCAGGATTGCCGTACCCAATCACGAGTACCCGTACGGCCTTGGAAGTTTCATTGTCATCTGACATTGTCGAATGTTCCGTCATTTTGTAGCCACCCCACATTGCCCCATCCTGACTTTTTACTGATGTGTGATTCTACCTCGTGAGATTGATCAACTGTCCTTAGTCCTTAACGCGGCGGTCTACCATTTCACCGTCTGTATCAAACAATTCAACAATCAAAGGCATTTGCCCCATCGCATGGGTTGCACAACTTAGACAAGGGTCATAGGCTCGAATAGCGACTTCGATCTGGTTGAGCATCCCTTCGGTGACATTTTTTTGCCCCGATATTGCACGTTGTGCAACGCCGGTAACCGCACGATTCATAGGTTCATTGTTGCTGGTAGTGGAGACGATGAGATTGCACATTGTGATTTGGTCATCATCGTTGATTCGATAATGGTGAAAGAGCGTGCCTCGCGGTGCTTCGATGATACCAACACCTTCTGACCTGCGCTCGCCCTTCGCTACAAGATCGGTGCCTTGCAAGTCATCATCGTGTAGCAACTCCTCAATTTTCTCGATGGAATGAAGCACTTCAATCATGCGTGCCCAATGGTAAGCCATAGTGACATTGACCGGCTTACCCCCTGCAACCGCTTTGAATTCTTGGCGTGCTGCTTCTGCCTCGGGTGTGTTGATAAAGGTACATGCATTAATGCGAGCCAACGGGCCAACACGATACCAGCCATCTTCGGGGCCGAGCGATCGAATGAACGGGAACTTCATGTAGCTCCATGACTTCACTTCTTCAATCAGGATCTCTGCATACTTTTGATTGTCCACTTGATCAAAGATAATCTCACCCGTTGAAGTCACTGCCCGCATCAGTCCATCGTACAATTCGAGCGAGCCGTCTTGGTTGACAAGGCAAAGGAAATTGGAATCGAAAGAGCCAAAATCTTTGATCTCATCAAAATTGTCAATGGTGTAGTCCTTCGCGATCTTGACCGCATCGCGTGACCACTGTTTCATTTGCTCGAGGTCTTGCAGCAGGAAGTCTCGTTCTGCAATTGAGAGATTTTTGTTTATGCCACCGGGAATTGCACCAGTACCATGAATCTTCTTGCCCGCAGTAACTTTGATAATCTCCTGGCCGTACTTGCGCATCATGATTCCCTGCTTGGCAAGCTCAGGGAACGCTGCAGCTACACCGAGCACATTGCGCGGCGCGGGATCAGAATTAAAACCGAAGAGCAGGTCGGGTGAAGCCAAGTGAAAGAAGTGCAAGGCATGTGATTGGAAGAATTGGCCAAAGTGCATCAAGCGACGCATCTTGTCTGCGGTGGGAGTAAGTGTTTCTCCCCCCACGAGGCGATCAACTGCCTTGGCGGCACACAGGTGATGACTGACGGGGCAGATGCCACACAGCCGTTGGACCGCAACGGGCATCTCCCAATATGGTCGGCCCTGCACAAATCGCTCAAACCCACGAAACTCGACAATGTGCAACCGCGCTTGGCGCACTTGGCCTTGTTCGTCCAGATGGATCGTGACTTTGCCGTGCCCTTCAACTCGAGTAACCGGCTCAATGACGATACGACTCTTGTTGTTTGAAGATACCACTTCGATTCTCCGATTCGTTCGTGAGTTGGGGTGGACGTGTTTCGTTTGAAGGTGGAGTCACCACCGATGATTGGCACGTTCGCCACGCGATTTCAGTTAGTCATATTTGATCAGTTCGTACGGCAACTTTGTTGAGTCGCCCGTCAACAAGGCCACCATCGTTTGCCAAATCGAATCCGCAGAGGGCGGACAGCCAGGTAAATGATAATCTATCTTCACTACTTCGTGACACGGATAGACCCGATCAAGCACGAGAGGCAACTCGATATCGTCGGGACATTTGCCTGACGGATTGTACACCGTGGGCCCACTGACGTAGGCTTCGCGGAAACACTCCTCAAGCGGAATTGTGTTGCGCCACGCAGGCAGACCGCCCATCGTGGCGCAATCACCCAGCGAAATGAGTATTTGACAATGTTCACGGAAGTGCTGGAGGACCTCGACATTTTCCTCATTACAGCACCCGCCTTCGATAAGGCCGACCAAACATGGCGCGGTAATTCTCTTAAAATCGTCAATGGGCGAGCGGTCGAAATCAACCAGTTCTGCCAGTTGCAGAATTCGTTCGTCGATATCCAAAAGGGACATATGACAACCGAAGCAGCCTGCCAGTGACGTTGTTGCAATTCTCGGTTTTGCCATTACTTTGTTCCGGTCCTTTCCACAAATCCGAGGCGTGAAATCGTGTATCAACTTCGTTTTTCAATCAACCAATTCGCTAGCTTGCATCGGTCACCACAAATCGTTCTGGCCATGCCGATTGACCTCACGTTTGCTTTTCAATTTCCGTACCGATCGGATCTTTATCGTATAATCGTTCGCCGATGGGTACTCGGAAGCCTACTCGTTTATGCAGCAGGGCTCCGACCGGGCAAGCATCAACTGCTAGATCGGCCGCCTCAGCGTTTGTGCCTACTAGCCCTGCTTCGGCATTGACCGCTATCTGCTTCTCTGCCCCGCGACCGACAAAATTGAACACCGACTTGCCATCTAGCGTCGCTGATGCTCGAACACACCGAGCACAAAGGACGCATCGATTGCGATCCAACAGAATATCCGGATGTGTGGCATCGACTTCGCGCTCTGTTGCGAAATATGGGAACCGGGGTGCGGTGATACCAAAGCGATACGCTAAGGCTTGCAACTCACAATTGCCGCTCTTCTCACAGAACATGCAAAAATGATTCCCTTCCACGAAGAGCATTTCGATGAGATTGCGGCGATAGTCTTGCAATGCATCAGAATTGGTTTCAACAACTGTGTCCGCGCCGACAGGTTGAGTACAGGCGGAACAAGGGCGGCCGTTGACGGTAACCGTGCAAATTCGACAACTCGCCCATGGCTCAAAGCCATCCTTGTGGCAGAGCCGGGGAATATACACACCCGCTTTGTGAGCGGCTTCAAGAATGGTGGAATCAGCGTCAGCCTCGATCGGCTTGCCGTTGAGCGTAAAGGTTACTTGCTCGGACATGCCATTAGTTCCTTTCTTCGCAACTCAGCGGAACATGGTTGTGGGTAACATGTACAGACTTGCGACCCACGATGTGTTCGGACGCCGCGACCGCGCTCGCCAGGTCGAACGATCGGCGCTGACCTAGCGGGGCTTCACCAATTCGATCTTCATACAGTGAACGGAAATTGTCGAGCGATGATTTCACCGGGTGGCTTGAAGTTTGCCCTAGGCCGCATCGACTGGTGGCCTTCATGGTTTCACTAATCTCAATCATCTGATCCAAATCAGCAGCCTCGCCTTGGCCCGAAAGAATTCGCTCCAGCAACTTCACCAACAGAACATTGCCCACGCGGCATGGTGTGCAATATCCACAACTTTCCTCGACAAAGAACTCCATGTATCCATGTACAATTTCAAGCAAATCACGATCGGCTCCAAATACAACAATCGCTCCGCCGGTCGCTAAATCATCGAAACAGATCTTGCGATCAAACTGCTCCGGATTGAGCAATTGCCCGCTGGGGCCACCCACCAAGACTGCAGCCGCATCCGTGGCATCGGCTTTTTCAAGCACTTGCCTCAGGGTTAATCCAAATGGCAACTCGTACACACCAGGCCTATGGCAATCGCCAGAGATGCTCAACAATTTGGTGCCTGTGCTTTGGCTGTTGCCATAGGACGCAAATGAGGCGGGCCCAATCTCCAGTATTTTTGTAACGCAACAAAGTGTTTCCACGTTGTTTACGCTGGTGGGGCAACCAAGATAGCCCTCTTGCGCCGGGAATGGTGGCCGGTTCTTCGGATCACCACGATACCCTTCGCAAGAACTGATCAACGATGTCTCTTCGCCACAGATGTAGGCACCTGCCCCGACTTGAATGCGAATATCGAAATCAAACTCTGGCCTACCGCCAATTTTCCGCCCTAGGAGATTGTCCTCTCGACGTTGTTTGAGAATCTCTTCCAAGTAATCACATAGGTACTCATATTCGCCACGGAGATAGAGAATACCCTCGGTTGCGCCGATGGCGTATCCCGCAATCGTCATACCTGCAAACACACGATCGGGTCGCTCGGTAAGAATAACGCGGTCTTTGAAAGTACCCGGCTCGCCTTCATCTGCGTTGCAGATAACATATTTCTGGTCCCCGCGTGCTTTGCGAGTGAACTCCCATTTCATCCCCGTGGGGAACCCAGCGCCTCCTCGTCCGCGCAGGCGGGCAGCTTTGACAGCCCGAATGATTTCCTGTGGGCTTACCGCGAGTGATTTATGGATGGCCTCGCCACGATTGACTTTGCTGAAAATCAGTGGTCCCGTTTCGCAAACATTGTTGTTGACCATGGCATGCACGAGGTCGTGTGCATTATGCCCGTCTCCAAGCGTACGAACGAGTTTTTTTGGATCGCCGTGTGATCGCAACTGCCGCACGATTTCACGCGCTTTGTCCGAAGACAAATTTGGGAACGGCACATCGTTGATAAGCGCTGCTGGTGCTTGATCACACAACCCTATACAGGAAGTGGTTTGCAGGGTAAATTTCCCATCCACGGATGTCCCACCGACTCTGACACCCAGCTCGTCGCAAAATGACTCGCACACTTGGTCAAACCCTGCCATACGATCGACAACATCGTTGCTTAGGCGAATGACGATCTCACCTGCAGGCTCTGAAGACAGGAACGCATAGAACGTCACAACACCTTCAACTTCAACGCGTGGGATTTTCAATTCCTCTGCAATGGCGGTCACAATCTGGGGAGAAACCCACCCGAATCGCCTCTGCACATCGCGCAGAATGTCCAAAAGCGCTGGCCGGCTTCGGCCATGAATATCCAGTATGCCAATAAGTTCAGCATGCGATGCTTCAATCATGTGACACCTCGCATCGTGATGATGGTTCGTTTTCGTTGGTGATTGTAAAATCGATGACCCCACCCAAAGCGGAAGGCGTCGCGACGTCCTTCGCGGGCAGGCGTTCATAGTCCATGTGATGATCAGGGGACTTAATCTGCCGCAACTGCAGCGGATGAAGATTGGGAATCTTGGTGCCCCCGATTGGATTGAAAGTGTGCGAACCCCCCAGACTCGAGTCCGGGCTCACCCGGGCGAAAGTCTCTGATCCTGACGCTGATGTTCGGCGGATCAACATGAAATCCTCGCTCTCTCAATGCCCCTCGTTCGTGGGAGTTAATCGTATCGGATAAACTGCAGATGCAAACCATCGGACCCGCCTGAATGCGTATTTATGGGTCGAGGTTCCGATGGGTTTTCATCCGCATTAGTCGCTTTTCCGATCCCTTATCTGACTGCCTCAAACGGAACATACTCCGGCCACCACATAGCCTGATCCACTTGCGCATTGATTTCATCATTCGGAAGCATTCGGCCGATGTTCAAATCACGCGCCTCGGTGACAACAGCAACGGCGATATCCCGAGAAACGCTCCGCAATTCACTTTGATCCGGATACAACGATCCTTGCGCAAACCGCTCGGGTGAAACCGCAGCTGCGAGCGACTTCGCAGCAATATAGAACATTGAATCAGTCACTTGTCGTGCCTCTGCGACAATGCACCCAAGGCCAACGCCGGGGAAGATGAAGACATTGTTTGCTTGTCCAGGATAGTGACTCTTTCCATTCAGTTCTACTGACGCAAATGGGCTGCCAGTAGCGACCAAGGCTCGACCTTCCGTCCATTCGTAAGCTTCACGTGGTAGACATTCACTCTTAGACGTCGGGTTACTCAGAGGCATGATAATAGGACGGTCGCAATGCTCGCCCATACTGCGGATGGCTTCTTCTGGAAATGCGCCTGCTTGGGCAGTTGTTCCAATCAGGATGGTCGGATGTACATGATTGACGACGTCTTTGAGATCATACGGCCCATCACCGGTGAATCCATAGCCTTGCATTTCCTGCTTGGTCATCGCGTGCTCACGTTTGTGGATGTTCGCAATTGTACGCCCCTCATACAACAGGCCACGACTATCCAGGAACACCAACGACTTGTGAATATGCTCTGGAGATGCGCCTTCATCGAGCATCGCTTGTCGAATCAGTCGGCCTATGCCGACGCCCGCTGCACCCGCGCCCATAAAGACAATGCGTTGATCGCTTAGCCGTCGATCGAGGAACTTCATTGCAGCGAGGATTCCGCCGAGCGAAACCGCCGCGGTCCCTTGGATGTCATCGTTAAAACTGGTTACCCGAAGGTGATATCGATCAAGCACCCGAAAAGCATTGGCTTTCAGGAAATCCTCCCATTGAATGACAGCCTTGGGAAACACTTCCGTCACTGCTTCAACAAACGCCTCGATGACTTGATTATACTTCTCACCAGTGAGGCGTCGATGCCGCCAACCCATGTAGAATGGATCGCGAAGGAGGTTCGGATTGTTGGTGCCAACATCGAGACTGACGGGCAAGCAAATGGAAGGATGAATACCCGCTGCGGCTGAATACAGCGCGAGCTTACCGACCGGGATCCCCATGCCCCCTGCACCTTGATCCCCCAATCCGAGAATGCGTTCGTTGTCAGTTGCAACAATGAGTCGCACATCATCCTGAGGTACGTTGCGCAGAATTTGAGGTATGCGATCAATGTCATCGGGCGTGATCCACACGCCGCGCGGACGGCGCAAAATGTGACTGTACTGTTGGCAGGCTTGCCCGACCACTGGTGTATACACAATGGGCAGCAACTCACTCAGGTTCTCAATGAGCACACGATAGAAAAGTGTCTCGTTGCGATCTTGGAGCGCGGCCAGACCAATAAACTTTTCAAGGTCATCTTTTTTCGCTTTCAGCCGCTCGCCTTCTAGCGCGATCTGTTGCTCTATGGATGCTTTGTGTGAAGGCAGCAGGCCGTGTAGCCCAAATGCGGTGCGCTCCTCTTCTGTGAAGCCTTCATCTTTATTGTATAGCGGATTTTGCAGGAGTTGCCTGCCGTAAAGATTGATCGGCACCGTCCTGTCAGGGGTGTGTGGTTGCACAGGCTGGCAGTGTTTCGGAGATTCGATTGTCATCGTCATGGCTTGCCCTTTCATAGTCCAATTCATGGAACTGGCAACGGCCTCGATCGTCTCGCGAACTTCGTGTGATGTCGATGACTCAGTTTTCGTGTACCTTCTCCATGATGCGGGGTGAAACTGTATCCAATTCGTGCCGAGCTCAGTCGGCCACAATAATGTACGATTGCCTATACGCTGTTAGCGGGTAGAGTGGTCGAAACTCCTGCGTTTGTCGATTGAACACAGTTGCGGATCCACTCTAACCAAAGATCGAATTGATCACTTTTGGATTCCGTTGAGATTGCCGTCATTTGCAACAGCGAAACATCTGATCGAACGGAGCGCAGATCGTCTTCAAACCGCTCCACCGAGAATGGGACGTACGGCAGCAAATCCAACTTGTTAAGAATAATCAAGTCACTGGCAAGCACCACATACGGATGCTTGGCGGGCTTGTCATCACCTTCGGTCGTGCTAAACATTCCAACCTTGACTGTCTGCCCAAGGTCAAATCCTACCGGGCAGATGAGATTCCCCACATTTTCAATAATGAGGAGATCAAGCGATTCTAATTCGAGATTGCTCATTCCTTGGCGTACTTGATTGGCATCGAGATGGCAGCCCTTGCCGGTATTGATCTGCGCAACATGGGGGGTGCAATCCACAAGACGTTCTGCGTCGCGTGTGGTAGCTAAATCACCCGCCAAAACGCCGATGGTCATCTCCTGCGTTAGCGATCGGAGCGTGCGCTCAAGCAAGGCGGTCTTTCCGCATCCCGGAGCACCAATGAGATCAATGCAGGCCACGTGATGACCTTGCAATGTTGCGCGATTCAATTGCGCAACTTCATCATTCAGCTTCAAAACGTTTTCGACGACTTTGATTTCCATGCGGCGACGGTCCTTTCCATCAACCTGATCCTTGATCAGGATGACGTCCGTGATTCATCCAACTGTTCAATTTCCTCTGCTTCAATCGATCGCAACAGGATACCTTTTCCTCGTAAGACCTCAGGGGTGGCAGCATTGCACTTCGGACATATCAAGCAGGCCGGCTCGGGCGGTTGGTATTCCATGCCACACGACCGGCAACGAATGGCTAGATCAACGTGGTAGTAGCGCAAGACCGAAGAATCCAACGCGGTGCGTTCTGTCAACGACATCCACGCTGTATCCATTGTCTGCTCATCCAAATGCTCGAGTGCGCCGATCTCGATCTGCACTTCCACCGCGCGCATTCCGGTCGGCAGGTGTGTCATCACCTGTTGCACCAATGAACTTGCCACGGATATTTCATGCACACTTATAGCCTTTCCCGCGAGCAACCGAACTAACAAATCCGAGGCAATTCCTCGCCATACGGTTTTTGGATGATGCGCTGGCCTCCGACATCGGTTATGATTTCACACAATCCGTCTCGCGCTTCCTCGAATCCGCCGACACATTCGGCAAAGGTTCCCAGTGGATCGGCGTGCAATACGGCGAGTGCTTTTTCGACCGCATTCGGGCGAACGACGATCACGACCTTGCCTTCGTTGGCCACATCCAAGGGGTCAAGTCCTAGCATTTCAGCGGCATAGTTTGTTTCATTTCGAATCGGTATTTTGGTTTCATCAATGGTGAGGTGATACCCGCTGACTTCCGCCAAATCAGATGCGACGCCCGCCAAGCCGCCTCGCGTTGCATCTCGCATAAAGACGACATCTTGGCAACATGCATCCAACAATCGCCCGATCATGTGATTGAGTGGAGCTGCATCACTCCGCAATTCACTCTCGATACCAAACGCGTCTTCGCGTTGGAGCATGACCGCCAAGCCATGATCTGCAATTGTTCCAGAAACGATCACTTGATCGCCGGGTTTGATACGTTGCATGCCAAGGCTGCACTCAGATCGTACCTGCCCTACACCGGCGCTGTTAATAAAAATTCCGTCCGCTTGCCCTCGCGCGACCACCTTGGTGTCGCCGGTCACCACTCGCACCCCGGCCATCTCTGCGGTATCGGCAATCGAATCTAGAATGCGCTCGAGCGTGGCTATTTCAAACCCCTCTTCGAGAATGAGCCCAATAGACAGGAATTGTGGGACTGCACCACAGACCGCGAGATCATTAACGGTTCCACTCACTGCAAGACTTCCGATATCTCCGCCGGGAAATTCCAGCGGCTGCACGACATACGAGTCTGTGCTGAACGCCATTCGCCCGGTCACACTTGCAAAGATGGCAGAGTCATCAAACTGATCTAGAAGCGCATTTGATAATCGCGGCCGAATAACATCTTGGATCAAGTCGTCCGTAAGTTGTCCACCTCCACCGTGAGCGAGCACAATGTGCCGTTCATGCGGGTTTGGTTGCAGCTTTTGATGCTGCATTTCATTTCGATCAACATCGACAACACCATTGGACTGAGATTGGATATCAGGATTGATCATTGAGCGCCTTCCACGGAGATTTCATACTGCGATTGGTTGGCTTGCAGTTGTTTCAATTCTTGCCTTCGATATTTGAACCACGCTTGACATGATCCCTCAGAGCTTACCATACAAGGTCCAACAGGATAAATCGGAGTGCACACCGACCCAAAGAGTTTGCAGTCATGCGGCATGCATCGACCGGTTATCACCTCACCACAACGACAGCCGGGTGGATCATGATCTTCACCCAGTTCGATGCCAAATTTTTGAAATGCGTCATACTCTGCAAACTCATCCCGCACCGCCAACCCGCTCAACTTCATTTCACCAAGTGCCCGCCACACTGCGTCCGTAGGCTCAAAGACTTTATCCACCAGATCGATCGCGCGTTGATTGCCAATGGGTGAAACTGCTTCAGGATAACAGTTTTCCAACCGAGAAGTGTTTTCTAAGACCTGTTTGGACAATTTCACAATGCCTTCCATGATCTGCAATGCTTCGAATCCGACGATGACACATGGTTTATCATACTGTTCCACGAGCGGTTCATAAATGGCGCTGCCGATGATCACACTCACGTGACCGGGGCACAAGAACCCGTCAATTTCAATTGTGGGATCTTCCAAGAGTGTGGTCATCGCAGGGATCACGAGTTTGTGGCAAGGCAGAATACTGAAGTTGGTTATCCCCTTGGCTTGCGCAGCAATAACTGCAATGGCGGAGGGTGGTGTCGTAGTTTCAAATCCGACCGCCGCAAAGATGACCTCTTGGTCGGGATGCTGTTGCGCGATCTCAACTGCTTCCATAGAACTGGTAACCACGCGTATGTTTGCACCCTGACTGCGTGCAACTTCCAAAGATCCGCCTGCGCCGGCTACACGCATCATGTCGCCATAGGTTGCGAGGATAACATTGTCACGTTTGCCCAATTGCACAAGCGCATCAATGTACCGTTGTGCTGTCACGCAAACCGGGCAGCCTGGACCGCTCACCAGCGAGACAGATTTCGGCATGAGCGAGTGCACTCCGCTTCGACACGCATTGACAGTATGCGTGCCACAGACCTCCATAAATTTGACTGGCCGATCTAAATGCGACGCCACATCTTGCAATTCTTCCGAAAGGATTTTCATTCGTGCGCGATTCCGAGACACCAATTCATCACGACGGCTGCGATAACGATGCATCGCAGTGTGTTCAGGCAACGGCGGATCAACGGCAGATTCATTTGTAGCAGGATCAATGGTCATGAGGTCGGGGCTTCCTTTTTAGAAACGGTGGATTGAAGCGACTCATCTGACAACTCACGATCCGGAACCAAAACATCATGGTCCTCAACGATTTGCCACGTCTCGCGTGCATCTTCTTCTGACACCTGTTGAATTGCAAACCCTGCATGAACTAGGACCCAGTCATTCACCCCTGCTTCAGGTGTGATGGCGAGATTCACTTTCATTCGTGCATCGCCCAGCCGAACCCATGCCTCTTCGCCATCAATATCTTCAATTTTTGCCGGCAATGCAAGACACATATGCTTGTCTCCATACTGTTAGCCGAGCACCAACTCGACATGAATTGATACCTAACTCAACTGAGCGGCTGCAATCGCTGCTTGGCCGTACGCAATACCACCATCGTTCGGCGGAACCTGTTTGTGGATCAACACTTCAAAATCATTGGTCTGCAAACGCGTTCGCACCAGTGACGTTAGCAATGCATTGCAGAACACGCCACCAGACAAACCAACCGTGTTGATCCCCGTCAGTTTGCGTGTTCGAACCGCTGCACACACCAGGCCGTCCGCTAACGCATCATGGAACAACCACGCGATATCCGCAACAGGCACGCCGTTCTGAACAGAATCAAGCAATGTGATCAACAGTGGCCGCGTATCCAATTCGAACGGCTCACTTCCATCACTTTGGGTTCGCTGAATCAAGCGGATTAATCCATCGCCACTTGGTTGAATGTTTGATTTGCTTGCTTCTGATTCTAATCGCTGACCCGCCATGGATTCGTAATGATTGTAACCGCACACGCCGATCAAGGACGCCGCCGCATCGAACAATCGCCCCATGCCGGTCGATGTTGGACAGTTGAGATCGTTGCTCAACATTTCGTGAACGATTGCTCGTTCCACTGCGTTCGGCAAAAGGTGTGACGCTACTGCATGATTCCGTAGTTGAGATAATCCGAGTGCATCCGCTAGGCACGCATAGGCGCATCGGCCGGTTTGTTTGGCCGCCACATCGCCACCGGGTAAGGACAATGGTCGTAAATGCCCAACGCGATCAAACGAATTGAGATCACCCGTTAGAATTTCGCCCCCCCACGCTTTTCCATCTGTGCCAAAACCGACCCCATCGCAGATGAGGCCAATGATCTTGTCCGTTCTGCCGTGTTCTGCAAGCACGGATGCGAGATGCGCATGATGATGCTGCACACTGATCAGCGAGGTTGTCGATGAAAGTCCAATCGATTTCAGTAAGCGGTTGCCATATCGACGACTCAGATATCGTGGGTGCAGGTCAACTGCAATCCACTTGGGAGTCACATCGAAAAGGCGCTGCATATCTTCTACGGTGCGCACCATCCGTAAATACGCCAAAGTGTGGGTCAAATCACCGATGTGCTGACTGACGATGGCTTCCCCGTGGTGCACCAGACCAACTGCATTTTTCAGATCAGCCCCCATACACAAACCGGGCGAAGCTACAGCGATGGGCAACGGGATTGGTGATGGGACAAACCCCCGTGCGCGACGAATGGGAATCGGGCAGCCGGACGGTTGATCGATGTAAATCGAATCGTCGACTGCCCGTTCGATTGCACGATCATGCAGGAGCACACAATCTGCAATGTTGTCAAGTCGTGCTCGGGCTTCCATGTCATCAATCACCAACGGATCATCGGTGACATTGGCGCTCGTCATGACGACCGGCCGCGCGATGTGCTGCATCAGGAGATGTTGCATCGGTGTGTGAGGGAGCATTACTCCCAACCGATGTTGATCCGGTGCGATCGCGTCGACAATGGTGGTATGAGTGCACGCGTTACTATCAGTGGTATTATGCGGAGTTGCTCTTTGATAACGCAGCGCAATGACGATTGGCGAAGCGGGTGACTGCAGAAGTGCTTTCGCTTCATCGGACAACCTGACTGCACTTTGGGCCATCTCTAAAGATGGGAACATGATTGCAAACGGTTTGTGGTCTCGATGCTTACGCGACCGCAGTGTTTCGACCGCCTGCCCATTGGTCGCATCAACCACGAGGTGATACCCGCCCAACCCTTTCATGGCTAACACATCGCCGCGAAGAACGACATTTGCCGCCTCGGAAAATGCATCACCGGGCATTTCTTCGCCCACTATATTGGTGAGTTGCACTTGCGGCCCACACTTCGGACAGCACGTTGGCTGAGCATGAAATCGACGGTCGTCGGGGTTGTCGTATTCTGCTTGGCATTGTGGACACATTGCAAAATTTGCCATCGTTGTCAATGGTCTGTCATAAGGCAAATCTTGAACGATGGTGTAGCGCGGCCCGCAGTTTGTACAATTGATCAACGCATGCCCGAATCGTCGGTCCTCAACATTCCGCATTTCGCGTAGACAGTCTGCGCACACCGCGGTGTCCACGGTTACGCAGCCGCGCTCCATCGCAGTATCATGCACACTCTCGACAATGGTAAATTCGCATGGAACGCTTGCACGGTGCGACTGAGACTGAGACTGGGACTGGGACTGGGACTGGGACTGGGACTTAGAACCTACCATGGAATCAATACGGGCAAGCGGCGGTGCATCCGATCTGACACGGAATTCAAACGCATCAAGCACCTCTTGCTCGCCCCACACTTCAATGGTCACGCCGGAAGGCCCGTTCAGAACGGTCCCTACCAATTTCATTTCACGGGCGAGCCGGTAGATAAAGGGGCGGAATCCAACTCCCTGAATTTGCCCGGTGAGTTGGAGAGTTCTGTGAACAATTGCGTTAGCCGAACTAGAGACCTCTACTAACGCTGGAGACATCGGCACCCCAGCAGGGCGAGTCTCGACCTTGAGAGAAGATGTGTCGTCCGGTGCTCTCAACACTAGAACGCTACCCTTCGCCCCAAGAGGGGCAGTTAAAAGCGTTTGGCGGAGCTTCCTAGGTATTACAAATACCCCATCAGACCGCCATTTCAGCTATTCAATTGTCTGCTGGATAGACACCAATTGCCATTAGAAAAGGAACTACATTCGAAGAACGCCCTTTATTGTAAATCGGCACACTTTTCGAATGTATTGCGTTGGCGGTCACTCACTTCGATTTTCCCTCATGGCGGAAAAAGGAGATTGACCGGCTTTGGGCTCGATAAATCGCCGTTTTTGCATTAGAACGGCTGTTTTGGGCGTGGTGCTATTGGGGAAAGCGCTTGAAGATGTTTGAGCCGTTGGAGCCACCAAAGCCGAACGCATTGTTGAGTACTGCATTGATAGGCCGTTCTTCAGCAATGCCGTTGACGATTCGCATGTCACGCGTGAAATCTTCGGGATCGGTCATATTAATCGTTGGCGGGACGGCCTGGTGCATGATGGATTGGACACAGGCGACCGCTCCAAGTGCGCCGGCAGCCCCGATTGAGTGACCCATCATTGATTTTGGCGCGGTTACTGACACATTCGGTGTATGGTCTTTGAAGGTCATTTTGATGCCCTCCGCTTCTGCGGGATCACCAATACCCGTTGCGGTGGCGTGCGCGAAAACAGCGTCTATTTCATCGTAGTTCATGCCTGCGCTTTTGAGTGCGCCGTTCATCGCGCCGCTGGGCCCAGCGCCAGCAGATTCTGGAGCAAACAGGCTGTATGCATTGGCCGATCCACCACACCCAACGAGTTCTGCCAAGATCGGCGCCCCTCGTTTTTGAGCATGTTCAAGTGTTTCGAGCACCATCATGCCCGAGCCTTCAGCCAAAACGAATCCGGATCGATTCTTGTCAAACGGCCGACTCGCACCTTCGGGCTCATCTTGATGGGCAGAAAGCGCTTTCATTGCATTGAGTGCCCAAATGCCGTTCGGCTCAACGACGACCTCTGCACCACCCGCGATGACCATTTCACATTGACCACGCTTCAACCAGCGAAAAGCTCGATCCACCGCCCGTGCTCCGCTGACGCAGGCACTACTGACGGTAAAGCGCGGGCCAATCGATCCAATACGGAGGCCAACCAGGTCAGTGGCCGCCTCGTTGCTCATCATGAAGACCATTTCAGGCGAATAGGCTGATTCTTCGTAGGGCTCTTCGCGATAGGAAGCGATGAGCTCCCAGCCGTGCCGCAGTGCTTCAAAGTCGTTGTAGCCATATTTGTGTCGTGCGTCGATGCCTACTTTGTACATGAACCAGCCCACGCCATGCGCGTTCGCAATGCTGATCCCTGTTTTTGTGAAATCGAATGCGTCAACATCGAGGCCCGCATGTGCGATTGCTTCGAGCGAGGCGGCGAGTGCATATTGGCAGTACTGGAAGCCTTTGCCCGCCCATTCTTTGCCAAGCCGTTCGACAGCATCAAAATTCCGGACTTCTCCAGCGACTCTGATGGGGCATTCGGGCAAATCGAAGGCGGAAATGTGTCGAATACCAGAGTTGCCTGCGACCATGTTGTCCCATGTCTCGCTCGCAGTGGTCCCAAGGCATGAGACAGCGCCCAAGCCGGTAACGACGACGCGATGTGAGGCTCTGGTTCTTGTTGCAGCAGGCACGATCATGATTCCCTTGCTTTCGCCGACCTGAGGACGGACTCATACCTCAAATTACAATGAGATCGGCAACCCAATTCCGCTCAGCCCATCAGGAGAGGCAAAGTAGAATCTGGTTCAGCATACAGATTATCGGCGATTGACCACCCCTCCGGTAGTCAGATCCCGCCCCCAAAAGCGCTGGAAAAGGACGCTTGAGCCATCCCATCAGCCCTCGTCCTCATCCTGTGGCTACTGTACGCTTCACATATTTGGATTCCATGAACTAGAATCGGCCCCTCGCGGGATCAGCTTTCGTCGAATCCGCAGACGGATGCCCAAGATTGATGAATCGTACTGCTTGGATGGTCGAAAATACAGGCAGACGTCCATGCCAATATCAACCGCCGATTTGGGAATCTGCCCGTGAATGCAAACTGAGTTGGCGGGAGCCTCATTAGATAAGATGTCTGATAATGCCCGAAGCAATTGATGGGCAAAGGATGGGGGATGGCTGCCCGATTTGAAACCGGTGTGGCTACACTGTGCCTTATGAGTAATTTTTGGTACTTCTTTCGATATCTGCTCAAATATCGCAGCCGTCTCGCGGTAGCGACATTTTGTGCTGTTTTCGCCGCCGCACTTTTTGGCACGGCCCTTGGGCTCACCCTCCCCGCTATCAAAACAGTCTTTCAGGACCCCACCGCTGAAAACAGCATGACGCTGGCCGAGTATGTCACCCAACTCAACGAGGGGAAGTACGGAAACGTCATTCCGGATTCGTTTGTGTCCGTTTTACCGGCCGGCTATATCCCGGGCGTGATCTGCCTCGTCTCGGTCATCGTTGTCCTGATCGTTGTGAGCTCATTTGTGCGCATGGCACACAATTACACCGCAGCGGTGTTGTGCATTCGGGCTGGCCGCGACATTCGCGTTGATCTCTTCAAAAATCTAGTATCTCTCCCTTTGATGACACTGATGGATCAACCCGTAACCGAACGGGTCGGCCGCGTGATGCGTGATACCCATCAGTTGATGAAAGGGTATATGAATCTGCTCGGACGCACAATGGGCGATCTGCTTACAGGATTGGCCGCCTTGATTGTCGCAGTCTACCAAGAGCCGATGGTGAGCTTGGTTGCGTTGGGGCTTGCTCCAATTCTTGGCTGGTACTATCGACGACATGGCAAACTGGTTCGCCGATCCGGACGTCGCGTGCTCAAACAGTGGTCCGTCGTTTTGGGCACTATTGTCGAATCGTTGCAGGGCATGCGGGTGGTCAAGGTCCACCATGCGGAGCGATTTGAAGTCATCCGATTTCGCAAGGTGAATCAAGCGTACGCCAAGGTTGAATACCCATTGCGATGGCGCAAGAGTGTCGCATCACCTACGATTCAAATTTTGGTGATGATCGGGTTTGCCGTCATCGCAGTGCTGTCTGCATATCGAATAGAGTCCGGCGCATCCGATCCGACGAATGTGATTGCTGCGCTGTTGTCATTGCTTATGGTGGCACAGCGACTACGCCCGCTGACCATGGTGTACAGCGAAGTTTCCGAAGCCTCCGCCGCCGGCGAGCGATTGATTGAAATTCTCGATATGGTACCGGAGCAGGTCGACCAAGAGTCGGTGCAAAAATTGCCTCGGCTGCGGAAAGAAATCAAATTCAAGAATGTCACGTTTAAGTACCCTACAGCAGATTCACGCACGCTCAAGGGCATCAACCTGACGATTCAGCAAGGGCAAACGGTGGCCTTTGTCGGGCCGAATGGATGCGGCAAAACAACGCTTCTCAGCTTGGTTCCACGTTTGATTGATCCAACTTCAGGAACGATCAAAATTGATGGGCATGATTTGACCACCGTTCGACTGTCGAGTTTGCGCAAGCAAATGGCGGTCGTCACCCAAGATACAGTGCTCTTCCAAGGATCAATCGCCAATAACATCGGCTATGGAATTGATGACCCCTCGCAAGAGCAAATCGAAGAAGCAGCAAGGCATGCGCACGCTGAGGAGTTCATCCTGAGAAAACCGGATGGGTATGACAGTGATGTCGGCGAACGCGGCATGTCACTGTCGGGGGGAGAGCGGCAGCGAGTCGCTATCGCTCGGGCCATCATGCGCGATCCTGCGATCCTCATTTTGGATGAGGCAACCAGCATGATCGATGCAGAAACCGAAGCGCAGATCACCGAGGCGTTGTCAACATTCTGCAAAGAACGAACATCACTCGTAATCGCTCATCGCCTGAGTACGGTGGTCGAAGCGGATGTGATTGTGGTTATCAATCGTGGACGTGTTGCAGACAAGGGCACGCATGCAGAACTTATGCAACGTTGTGAGTTGTATCAGCAGTTGTGTCGTACACAATTGGTCAATGAGGACGGTGCTTCTGATTCTTCAGATGACAGCCGATCCCCCGCCACGATGGTTGATGACAGTGAACATGCGAATACCGCCAACACGAATGAAGAAACGCAAGAATCTGGTGCAAAAGATGAGTTTGATGCTCTCTCTTCTCAAGCCCGTATTGAGCGGGAAGCAATGAACACTTCAGGTTCTGATGACGATGATCTTCTCGGGTAAACTGTCATCATCGAAGGGGGAAAGATATGAGACGATTTGGGGTACTGTTCATCACACTCCTGATGGACGATGTGCCTATGGTCTGTAGTATTCTTGAATATCCTGAACCCATTTCGAATGGGTGAATTTGCAGGCCGGTAGATGCACGGAGCACAGCAACGATGTCTGAAGACATGAGCGACAAGAAAAAGGCTGATGAAAACACCGGTCGAAAGATAAAACCCAAGGATGTCGATCTGCGCATCTTTGAGAAAACTGATTTGCCAAAATTGCCCGGCTTGTTGCAAGCATGCCTCGGCCGTGAGAGTTCCGAATCGTGGGTCAATTGGAAGATCTTTGAGTCTCCTTATCAAATTCAAATGATGTTTATGGCGGCCTATTACGGCGAAGAACTCGTCGGCTTTATTGGCGCCAATCCTGTTCCTTTCTCCGTTGATGGCGATCTCTCAGTTGTCTATCAACATCAAGATACGTCGATCCATGAAGACGCACGCAATTTGCGATTGCTGATGAACATGATCGACACCCTTGAAAAACGATTCACCGCCTGCCCCGATATTCGATTGACCTACTCCATCACCGCCCCGCATTTACGTTCGCTTGTCACCAAGCGGATGAAATACACCGTAGTATGGGAAAATTTGAAGATGGTGAAGATCATCTCGCTGCGCGGTTTTGTCAGCAAGGCGACAAAATCGAAAGCACTTGCCTCACTCATTCCAGGGCCCAAAGGAAAGTCGTGGAAAGCACCAGGATCGATGACGGGTGAAATCAAAGAGATTGATTCGTTCGGGCCGGAGTTTGATACGTTCTGGAAAAATGCAAATATCCCGAGCGAGAAGATTGGCCGAGTCTTTCCGTGGCAAGATTCGAAATGGTTGAACTATAAGTTCTGCCAAGACGAGATGGTGAATTTCCTCAAGTATGCATACGTTGAAAGTGGCGAAGTCCTTGGCTATGCCGTACTCAACATCACCACGTTGGATGTACAAATCGGATATTTGGATGCACTTTGGACTGTCCCGGGGCGAGACGACATTGTGAAATTGCTCACCGATTTTGCGCTGCACGAATTCCAGAATCGCAAATGCGATCAAGTCAGTTGTTGGACGCGGCCTGATGTGCCCGTCGGTTTAGCGCTCGCGGAGCGTGGGTTTGTTCGTCGTCCTACTCCACAGTGTATTTCTGTGAAACAGGGTGCAGATGACATGGGCGACCTTGCTCTCGATGAATCACATTGGAATTTGCAACGAGGCCACACGTATTACACTTCCGTTGGCCATCTCAGCGCCGCCGACGACGGTGCCGCCGAACGCCCCGCCGTCGCCAAAGCGATGCGCGACGAGAAACGCCGCGAGATGTTGCGGAATAAACAATCTTCGTAGGATTGGGCCACCAGCCAGTAGACTCACTGCTCATTCACCCTCATTTCTTGTTCGCAAGATAGCTCATCAGAGTATATCATTGGCCGCTCATACGCATGCTGCGCGGAGGGTCTTTGGATGGCTCCTATTTCTGTCGAATCTCGATACCAAGGGTGCATGATCGGCTTGGCGGTCGGGGATGCGGTCGGCACCACAGTGGAATTCTCCCCACCAGGAACTTTTGCCCCGGTTGTGGATATGGTTGGCGGAGGACCGTTCGGCCTTGCCCCCGGCGAATGGACCGACGACACTTCAATGGCATTGTGCTTGGCAGAGAGTTTGATTGGATGCAAGGGATTCAATGCCCAAGACCAAATGGAACGGTATGTAAGGTGGTGGCGGGAAGGCTATCAAAGCAGCACCGGCCGTTGTTTTGACATTGGGGGCACCGTATCACACGCGTTGCGATCGTTCCTGGATACGACGAATCCGATTGCAGGATCAACCGATCCTCATTCCGCCGGCAACGGTAGCTTGATGCGGCTTGCCCCCGTGCCTTTGTTCTTTGCACAAAACCCAATAGTCGCGATTGCGGAGAGTGCTGCCTCTTCAACAACGACTCATGGAGCAAAGACGTGCGTCGACGCGTGTCGATATTTTGCCGGGCTCATTCTCGGTGCGATTCAAGGTGCCACACGAGATGATCTTCTGTCGCCTCTGTTTTCGCCATTGGACGAACGTTGGAAATCACGCGGATTGTGCCCCGAAATTGAAAGCGTAGCTGGTGGCTCATTCAAAATGAAGACCCCACCCGATATCGTGGGCAGTGGATACGTTGTCGAATCCCTCGAGGCAGCACTGTGGGCATTTCACAATTCCAACGACTTCAAATCTGGATGCCTGCTGGCGGTCAACCTTGGCGATGATGCTGACACGACGGCTGCAATCTACGGGCAGATCGCAGGCGCATTTTATGGAATCGACAACATCCCAACGGCCTGGCGGAATCGCCTCACGCAAAGTGAGTACATTGCCAACACCGCAACGCAGCTATATGTGAATAGGCATTGACCGGTCCCGTCCGGTATACAAACGACTGGCAATCTCAACAACCGCATGGCAGTCTATCAAACGCTCTGTTCCTATCTCCCGCCGTCGTTCCTGCAGAGGCAGTAATCCATCTTGGTTTGGAAACAGTTGTGAGGACAAGCCGGCGATGTTGCTTGATCCGTGTTTGATCGCAATGTAACGCACTGACGAATAACACGCGCCTATATCAAGACCACAGATGGATCCCCGCCGCGGCGCCGGGATGACGTCGGGTGGATTAGAACAGCTCGCGAGTCAGTTACGCTCCGGATGACGGCGGATGATTTAGATGTCGCGTACACATGGCGGCGAAACAATGACTATCAGCGTTTCATCTGTTCGTAGAAGAGGAACATGGGGCCACCACTGTACGGCCGATCCAGATCGACGGGGGTGAGCGAAGAATGTCCGTCCAGGAACGCGAGCGAATACGCATCCTGCACATTGTGATGCGTCGTCGAGACTTTGCGACGAAGAGCGATGGATGAATCCGCCGGATCATCCCAGAACGCGATGAACTGAGCAGGATATTGGGTGCGTGCTCGTTGGAAATATTTCATCCCTCGGTCGTATTCACTAAAGGGGATGTTGTTCGCCACATCGAAATATTGACGACATTCGAGCCAGGCCATATTGAACATGTAGGTTGTTCCAATGGCGTAGTAACAACTGGTGGAATAGTCAGGATCGTTTGAACCCCATGCTGTCTGGTAATTGAAGTCGTTATCCGAAGGACAACGGAAGATTGGGAAATTGAATTGATCCGGATCCAAGAAATCTTGATCAGTTAATCCCTGATCGCGTTTGCCCATGCCACCACCTTCACGTGGTGTACCGCCCATGGGAAGGTTGGGGTGGGCGTATGGATTCAACGGTCGATCGTATGGGTAGCGCCAATAGTTGCGAAGCTTGATTGCTTCTTGTGTTCCGTAGCGTCCGCCATGATTGAAATTACTGAGGAAACTCCTCGAGTTGTAGGGTGGCATATTCGGCAACACGTCATTGTTGTCATCCGAATACACGGTCGTCGCAATCATGATCTGATGCAGATTATTGAGACATCCCGCGGTGCGAGCTGAATCACGGGCCTTTCCCAAAGCGGGTAGCAAGAGGCCGATCAACAGCGCGATGATCGAGATCACCACCAACAATTCAATAAGTGTAAACGCTCGTCGCACGCCGATGGTTGATAAGGATCGGGCGGGGGAAGTAGTCTGCATCGTGTATATCTCCTGAATGGAAGATGAAAAGAAGCGAGAAGGTTCGGCGATCAACACTCTCATTGTTCGGCGAACAGAAACCCGGAGCCAACGGCCCGCGACGCACTCAGTTATACGACCTGATACGCATGAATCAAAACGAGAAAAGGCTCTTCATCACCCGATTAGGGAATCGAATGATGAAGAGCCTTGTTTGCCAAGCAACTTAGTTATTCACTTCGGGGAAGATCATGTAGTACCGGTTGGTGATATAGGAATCAACCGAACCCTTACCACTGACTTCGACGATATCTGCATGTGCATCCAAGAATGCCAGCGAATTCTGTTCTTTACGGCCGTGGTCAGGGACTTCGGGCGTGATTCGCTTCCAGAATGTGATGTCTGTAGGGTCATCATAGAATGCGACGAACTTGGAAGGATAGATCATGCGTGCACGGTTGAACATCAGCTTACCTTCGTCCCAGCTCATGGCTTTGGGGTGCCCAGATAGTGATCTAAACCAGAGGCAGTTGAACAAGTAGCTCGTACCGATCGCACCATAGGTGGTCATGCCACCCGAATACTTTGGTGCCAATTCTTGATAATTACCTTCATTGCCTGGGCAGTTGAAGATGGGGTAGTTGTACTGCAGCGGATCTTCAAAATCGCCGAAGCTGATACCCGGATCCTTCTTGCCCGCTTCGCCGTTTTGACCGGGCGTTCCACCAAGCGGAAGGTTTGGGTGAGCGTACGCGTTCAGCGGACGATCGTAGGGGTATTGACACCATCTCTTGAGGGTTGAATCCTTGAAAGGATATCGTCCGCCGTGGCTGTAATTTGACCAGCCGGACCGTACCACGGAGCGTACGGGCATGTCATCTTCGTTGTCATCCTGGTACATGCTGTTGGACAACATGATGGAATGAAGATTGGACAAGCATGTCATGGTCTGGGCAGATTTGCGTGCTTTGGAAAGGGCAGGCAACAGGAGTCCGATGAGGAGCGCGATGATAGAGATCACGACCAGCAATTCAATGAGTGTAAACGCGCGTAGAGTAGTCCTATTGACTTTCATGTTAAACCCTTTGGTAAAAACCTGTTGTAAACTTTGGGACAACAGTAATGCCCACATTGGTAGCCCGATTAATCGGCGGCGTATTACCGATCCAGTAATTCGGGGAAGATCATAAAGTAGCCGTTGGTGTTGTATGTATCGAGAGCACCTTCGCCGGGCATGTGTTGCATTTTGGCGTGCCCGTCGAGGAAGCAGATTGAGTTGACTTCGGAAGTACCGTGATCAGTTTCCTCGGGCTTCTTCTTCTTCCAGAACATCACATCTGTTGGATCATCGTGAAATGCGACGAACAACGACGGATAGATCATGCGTGCACGGGCGAACATTCGCTTGCCTTCGCCCCAGTCTGTAGCCTTGGGATGGGGAGATAGAATGTTGAACCAATAGCAGTTGAACATATAGCTTGTGCCAATGGCATTGTACGTGCTGTGGTCATAACTCAACGTGCCCGATGCTTCCTGGTAGTTGTACTCATCATCAGGACACTGGAAGATTGGAAAATTCCATTGTTCTGGATCGCCAAAATCGTTTTTGGGGACCGAGCTGTCACCACGCGGAAGATTCGGGTGGGCAAAAGGATTCAACGGACGTTGATATGGATAGACGGTATAGACCTGAGAGCGACAACCGTTAACACCGTAGCGGCCACCATGGTTGTAGTTGGAGTAGTACCCCATACGACCGGGATGGCGGATGGGCATTTCGTCTTCATTCTCATCCTGATACATGTTGTTCGAGATCATGATCTGGTGTAAATTGTTCATGCACCCCACCATTTTGGCGGACTTGCGAGCCTTGGTAAGGGCGGGCAGTAAAAGTCCAATCAGCAGTGCAATGATGGAGATCACAACGAGCAATTCGATTAATGTAAACGCTCCACGCATCTTTGTCGCCGCGGTCGTTGTCGTCGTCGTCGTCGTCGTCGTCGTCGTCTGATTGAAATTCATAATGAACCCTTCAATATATGAAAATGGATACCGCTAATTGAGACCCCTCGTGGCCAAGGAACACGCATCTGCATCGTCGACGATGAATGCGGCCCCGATGTTCTTCTTTTGTTAACCATCCAACGTCTATTGTGACGCCCCAATACTCCTACTGAAGTAATTCGGGGAAGATCATAAAGTAGCCGTCGGAGTTGTATGTATCAATTGCACCTTTGCCGTCCATCAATAGAAGCTTCGCGTGTCCATCGAGGAAGCAGAGAACGTTGGTTTCTTTTTGGCCATGGTCAGTGACGGGTGGTGCTTTCATTTTGCCGAACATGTAATCCACAGGGTCGTCGTAATAGGAGACGAACATGGATGGATATTGCAGTCGGGCTCGATTGAACAGCAATTTGCCGTTGTCCCAATCCGTTGCTTTTGGATGACGCGACAAGGTGTTGAACCAGTAACAGTTGAACATGTAACTGGTGCCGATTGCGTTGTAGGTACTCCGCTCGTACGACGGCTCGCCCCTGCTCCATTCTTCCTGATAATTCATGATGTCCGCGGGGCATTTGAAGATCGGAAAATTGTACTGTTCAGGATCGCCAAAATCACTGTCTGTCACGCCGGGGTCACGTTGGCCCATTTTTCCATCAACGCCGGGCGTGCCACCCAATGGAAGATTGGGATGGGCATAGGGATTCAATGGGCGATCAAAAGGGTAGACGGTGTAAACGACGCTCTTCGAGCCCTTTTCCGGGTATCTGCCGCCGTGGTTGTAATTCGACCAACGGAAACTCGAATAGGTTTGACGAACGGGCATGTCGTCATTGTTGTCATCTTGAAACATGGTGTTGGCAAACATGATCTGATGCATGTTGTTCAAACAGCCCGCTAGGCGAGCGGCATCACGGGCCTTCCCTAGGGCAGGCAATAGCAATCCAATGAGAAGCGCAATGATCGAAATCACCACGAGTAACTCAATGAGCGTAAACGCTTTCCGGCAAATCGTAGAATGTGCAAGCCTCATATCAGGCGCTCCTTAAATGGAAGCCTCGCGCGATGAAATGAACTCTATTCCTAAATCTACTGCGAACACCAACACAACCCTTGCCAATCGGCAACCAACATCTGCGGTGACGCAAACAACACCATACTGAACTGACTCCAGCAATTCTGCTGCCATCCAACCATCCATCCATCCATCCATCCATGCCTTCGGTCGTTCCAACTCTCTGCCATGACAGGTCAGCCAAACTGGCGAACCGCAATCATCGCAATTGGAACACAACCCTCCGCACGGGAATGGTCGATTCCAAGCCATCAGAGATGACAAGAACGGGGGCAAAGCAAACGCCAAATGGACAGCAGACAGTGACGGCGCCCAAAATCGAGCGAAGGAGACTCACCAATCCTAACCGATGGTGGAATAGCCGCCAAGCCCATTTCATGTATTTGGAAGAAAAAATGAACCCAATTTGGCTCTTTTCTTCACCTAATCAGGAATATCTCGCCAAACGGACCTTCTTGCATCATTCGTGAGATTTGAGATTATTTGGACGCGTTTCTCGCCGTAGCCCAGCCTAGCGAGTCCAAATCGACTGTGAGAGGCTGAAATCAATGGTCTTGGCATTCTTTGATGCTATTTGTCCACCTTTCTTGCGTGTCCACCTTCGTTGGGGCATCTCTTGGGTGGAATTGAACATCTGTTGAGAATGCGGCTCACTGACTACCCACATAAACTGCACCGCCCATAGCCTTAGCAGGCAGTATTCTCGATCAAATGGGTTGGCAAGGGTTGAAAGAACCTGCGATTGCGATATGCGCCATGAATGGACCGATGGATACGATCCAACCAGTGATACGATTTGATCTGGCCGACGTGCCAGCGGTGTGGCGGGGCCACAATCGAACTTCAGTTGCTCCGGGAAGAAGAATGAAACGAATTATGAAGATTAACCACATTTCCAATCAAATAGCCGCCCCTTGGCCCACCTTATTCGCTCAGATTGTGTGCTGCAGGTCGACGGGGTTGCTCTTGGCTTTCCTTCTTCTTCATGTCGCTGGAGCTCAATGTGTCGCCCGAGCATCCGATCAACCCGCTCCTTCGACGACAACGACGACCACCAACGATAATTCTGCCACCGTTACCCAAGCGGAGCCCGCACCAGACCCGAAGGCGAAAGCACCCCCTCGGCTCACGCGCCCGGATGGGCCTGAAATTTCATACGAAACATTGTTGTGGGATCTCGCCCAGCCAAATGCCATGCTGCTCGTACCGGAACCAATGTTCCAATTGCACAGCGTGATCAGCCCCACGGCTTCAGCAGCTGGTGACGATGCTCCCGGTGGACCGCATGTGATGCTGGACGTGGCGGGACCGGGCGCGGTCGTTCGCATTTTTGCAGAACACCCGAGGGGCACCCTAAGGGTGTATTTAGATGGATCAGAGATCCCGTTCCTTGAAGAGGATGCGGCGTCGTTGCTCGGTTTGCCGGGCGATGTGTGGGATACACCGCTAGTTAATCGTGTAGCCCACGGTTGGACGTTTATGGTGCCGATTCCATTTGCGAAAGCGTGTCGGATTACCCATGATGGCAATCCCTTTGATTTTGAGATTGACTACCGAACCTACTCCGCCGGCACGCCGGTCGTCACGATCGATCAGGATCAAGTCACTCTGAATACGAGATTGTGTAAAGCGCTGCAGAACGGCCTCCGTGCAGCACGGGGACCTATGAGTGGCGAGACGGTTTCGGACCGTTTGGTCATCATGCCTGGCGAATCGGCGACCATCTTAGATTTGGATAGCGGCACACTCATCACCGAACTCAGTCTCGCTGCAGAAGTGCAGGATGGCGACATGGAAAAAGCCATGCGATCACTGGTGCTGTCAATTCGGGTGGATGGTCAAGAGACAGTGTGGTGCCCATTGGGAGACTTCTTCGGCTCTGGGTACGGCATTTTTGATTACACCAGTATCCGCAATGTGGTTTCTGAGAAAGATTGGCTGCAAGCACGGTGGCGCATGCCCGTGAAGGAAACAATCACCGCTACCGTGACTAATTTTGGTCAAGCCCCGATACGGCTACGTTCATTTGTTCGCCATGCGCCCCAATTTGAATGGACGGATCGCACCCAGTATTTTCATGCGAAATGGAGTCTGTATGCTCCGGACAGCCCTAGTGCGAGTGATTCAACCTGGAACGTCATCGAACTTGAAGGCGATGGTGTTTTTATGGGGAACGTGTTGTCCATAACCAATCCCACTCGTAAATGGTGGGGGAATGGTGAAGTCCGATTTTTTGTTGATGGGCCTAGAGAGCCGACGGTGCAATCCGGGAGCTTGGATCATTATTTCGGATTTGGACGGGCGGACACACAGGGCTTCAATACTCGTTTTCACAGCCGTCCACGAGCGGGAGGACCTGGCCATTATGGATCGACCACCCTCAACCGGTTCCGCGGTTTGGATGCGATCCCCTTTCAAGATTCTCTTCGCTATGAGATTGAGCTTGCACAAGGCGTGGCCGAGGCTGCTGCTGCAACCTTCTGGTACGGACCATTGGAAACACATTCCAATTTGAAACCCGTGCCCGCGAATGTATTGCTGGGATTGCCTGTGATAAAGCGTATTCCGCCGAGCTTGATCCTTGAGAATGTCCTCGAGGGTGAAGAATTGCAAATTGCGAAGGCTAACACACAATTTGATGTCAAACCTGAAACTGTCACCGTTGAGGGTATTGTCAGCGAGGATCGCCACCTTGTCGGTCGCGCAAAACAGCTGGGAACGATTACCGATATTGCATTCCCGGTTCCAGAGCCCGGCCGCTATCGTATCACAGTGTTTCTCACCAAAGCCCCATCATTCGGCATGGTTGTTCTGGGAATCAACGAACAGGCATCCGATATTGCGGTTGATTTGTACAATGAAGATGACTTGTTCGACATTGCAGCGACCGGCCCCATCGATCTAGGTGAATGGGATCTCGAGGGCGATGAAGGACTTTTACGCCTTGACGTGGTCAGCTCCAATGAGAATGCAATCGCGCCATACTACTCATGGGGTATTGATGCTATCCGTCTTGAACGCGTGGACGAATGAACGGGAACCCAAGCCAATCTTTGGAGACCACGGCTACTCACCTCGTCATTTTGCCAACGCGAATTGGCACATGGTTGTCGTGTATCTTTTTGGCAATTGGTTTGGTCGGCTGCGCTACAGATCATCGCTCAACGAAACTAAACCATTTTGCAAACGGAACATTTCAACTTCGGCCAATCGAGAAGCCGGAGGGGTGGAGCGACTGGATTCTCCAGGCAGCCGCCAATCGCCATGAAGATGAAGGTAACCTTACGCTTAGTTTGCAGCGCAGCCTTGCTTGGATCAATTCGAGTGCAGGGCGAAGCCGTTATCGCATGATTCAGCAATCCGAACTACGCGATCATGTTGCGCGCTCGCTAGAGATGTTGTTGCATCTTTTGACCACCTCAACCGACGATGACCAGTTAGCTCGTGCAATCACAGAACAATTTGAACTCTATGGAGCAACATTAGGTGACCGGTCACTCTCGCCAGTTCTCTTTACAGGGTACTTTGCACCGGCGTATCCCGCCCGGCAAAAACCTGATGACCGATTCCGTTATCCGCTGTACCGCTGGCCCGCAGATTGGAATGCGCACGACCAGGCTGGTGATTCTCCTCCGACTCGTCAGCAAATTCACGATGATGACATTCTCGCAGGAAATGAGATTGCCTGGCTAGATGATGCGCTCAATGTGTATCTCATCCAAGTGAATGGCTCTGCGCAATTGCAACTCGCGGACGGGACTGCGATGTGCGTTGGGTATAGCCATACCAACGGGCTTTCGTACACCAGCCTCGGGAAACTATTGATCAACGCGGGGCGATCGACCTTGGATGAGATGAGCATGCAGCGCATCCGCGAGTTGTATGATGATGATCCAACCTACGTGCAATCATTGATGCTGCAAAACGATCGTTTTGTGTTCTTTCGGGAGCTGCCTGCGGAGAAATGGCCTCGATCGTCATTGGGAATCACGGTCACACCAATGCGATCCATCGCGACGGATAAATCGGTGTATTGGCCGGGTGCTATCGCGTTTGCGCATACTCAGATCAAAGATATGAAGGGCGAACTACATCCGTTCACACAATTTGTATCCGATCAAGACTCGGGCGGAGCAATCGTGGGTCCCGGCCGATGCGATATCTATATGGGTGTCGGCGAATCTGCTGGTGCTGTGGCGGGGCGAATTGCTTCTGAAGGACAATTGCTTTACCTACTCCTCCGTGATCCGAAAAGTGTGCAATCCGATTCGGAGCATTAAGCTAGACGAACGTATGGGTAAGTAGTTGACGTGGATCTCAATTGGCTTTTTGGCCCTTGATAACCAGGCTTCCACATGATCCGCAACTATAAGCCTGAGGCTGAGATGTACATGGCGCGTGGCGACGAGCAAATCTACTTTTGTGAGGCACTGCGATTTCCTCCGCCCCACTATCAGTCTTGAACCATAGGTGCGAGTAAGAAAGACCCACCACGAGAAAGCCTAAATCCGTGCCATGAACCTCCACATGGCCTGATTCCATTCCACAATCGCAATACGGGCAGTTCATTGAATAGTCCTCTTGATGTTGGTGATCGCGTTTCTCCCTAGTTCGAAACGCCTGCAGAGCATCCGAGTTTGGAGCTACGAGGAATCGTGGCTACGATGGACGGAATCCACTGCGAGAGTTCCCACTTCCATTATTCTAACATTTATGAGGCGGCATCCATGTCCGATGAATCTCAGAATCAGACGCCCAAATTGCCCAAGGCTTTCAAGCAGTTCATCACCAAGTATCCGGTATTGGGTGATTCACATGAAAACGTAGCCAAGTATGTTGATGAAATCGGCCCATTGGATGCGAAGACGATGTCGCTTATCAAGATCGGCATCTCGTTAGGCGCCGGATTGGATTCCGCAGTGCGTAGCCATGTCCGTCGAGCGATGGAAAATGGAGCAACGGAAGAAGAAATCGAACAAGCAGTACTGCTTGCATTCAACACGTTAGGCCTTCCCCGTACGGTCGCAGCTTGGACGTGGGCACAACAGCAGTTTGCCCGGGGGGTGTGATGCGCCCCTCTTCGGGAAGTGTAACACGATCGCCATTCCCTTTTCCCGCCTATATTTTGGCGGGCGGCCAAAGTTCTCGATTCGGTGAGCAGGATAAAGCGCTCGCTGAGATTGATTCTTCACCACTCATTTCCCGATTGGCGGATCAACTGTCGCGCCAGACGAATCGCGTAACCGTGATTGCAGACCGCGTCGATAAATATGCGGCTCTGGGTTTGCGCACTTTGGCGGACCTGCACCCTGGGTGTGGCCCATTGGCGGGGTTGGAATGTGCACTCGCGGATGCGACCACTACTCAAGCGGTTGCCGATGATTGTCCCTGGATCTTGCTCGCCTCATGCGATCTCACTGTTTTGAAATCCAACTGGATTAGCACCCTGTGGGATTCGTCCAGCAATTCTGGTGCGCGGATTGTCACCTTTCGAGATGACGACGGCCAGCGACACCCCATGCCGGGGCTGTACCACCGTGCAATATCGCCGGCCGTAACAGAGTTGGTGCAATCAAACCGTCGATCGCTGCACCGGTTGATTGAAGAGTTCCCTCATTTGGATATTGCGTGCCCTGCGGATTGGCCTGAGGTTGCCCAAATCAACACGCAAGCCGACTTGGATCGATTCAAGGCATCACAATCGAACAACATCAATAATGAGATGCAAAACAAAGGCGGGGAATAGAATCAACCTTGGGGTGTCTCCCTTAGGAACGAGTACCAACTACACCACAGTTTGACAACCGTGTCTCTTTTGGGGTTGGCTTGGTCGTTCGTATAAATCGTCATGTGGGACAATTTGAGATGATGTCAATTGAGCAACGATTTGCTTGATGCGCGATCGGTGTATTTTGCATTCACGGTTGGCATTGATGTCATTCAGATCCACATCCCAATGAATTGGAGGAACCCATGAACCGCTCAGAATCAGCCTTGAAACACAATCAACTCACTCTTCGCCGATCCCATATCGGGATCCTGACTGCAGTGTTAGCCTGCAGCTGCGCGTGGTCAGCGGTGTCTCTTGCTGGGAAACCAAAGAGCAAGAAGGTGCAACGACAAACGGTCACGAAACAGGTTGAGAAAAGACAACAGAAGAACGTGAAGCGAACGCAGGCGAAGCCAACACAACAACAATCGCAGCGCAAAAAGCAATCGATCACCTCCTCACGGTCGCAGGGTGTTAAGCGAACCCATTCTGTCAGCCGTCAAAAACAAGGTGTTCGGACGCAGCAATCCACAAAGACCACCAGCGATATGAAGCGTGGGACCTACGTACAACTCCAGGGGAACAAGCTCCCTGCGGACGTGGCGCAACGTGGTGATTCATATCGCCGACAAGAAGCACCTGCTCACAACCGGCAGCACAATGATCATAAGCGAAAAGACGGGCACAGCGACCGCACACGGATAGACATCGACATCAACATCGGCGGGCACGGCCACCATTCCAATCGCAATCGGAATAAGCACTATGTGTGTCCTCCCTGTTGGCGATGTCGGCCTGTCGTCTACCCACGATGTCCTCCTGTGGTCGTGCGTCGACCCGTTGTGATTCGCCAAACCACAGTGGTATGTGATCCGTACCCCACACGATACAAGTGTTATGTCGAGTGTGATGGCTGGTCGCTTCTCGCCCAAGGCCGAGGATACGACGCGGTACGAGCATTTGAAAAAGAAGTATATCTGTATCCCAATGCAGCCCTTCCTCGTGCAGGGTTAGCTTTGGCGCATGCCGTCAACCGTGATGATTACGATGCGGTCCATGAAATGAGAGCCGCTTTTCGCAAGGACCGCCATGCGATGAAGTACCTCCCGCTGACATCAGATATGAAGTACCGGTTGCGACATCTGATTAATCAGTATGAAGAACGCCTCGCCTGCGATCCGTACGAACGTGATTGGCGATTCATGGTTGCTTCACTGTATTACCTCCGAGGTGACCACGACCGTGCTCGATATGAAATCGCTCCACTCATGCAGCGCGACTGGGATGACATCGGCGATGCGGTTCGGAATCTGAACGCATTGCTGCGTGAGGATTATTGTGAGCCTTCTTGGTAAACAACTAGGGACGAAGAGCATTCCAAATTCAAGATGCCACATGACAGTCGACGGACACTGGTCGGTAAATGGTTTACCGCTTGTGTTCGTCGGCCTTTTTGTGGTTCAGGACTTCTCACCCCCATCATTCAACCGAGTGAAGCAGATATGGATGGAAGAAACCTGATTTGCGAAATTCGCAACCAATCCGCTAGAACTGCGAACGATTTGCAGGCCCATACGTACTGAGTCAACCATGAACAGTTGTACTGTGTTCGCCGATCGAACCTTGTTATCAATGATGGATTGCAGAACCAATGCCCAATAACAGCTCCAACAACAAACCCGAACCGCTTCGTGCTGTGCAATTGAATTGTTTTGATTGCCTGCGTTCGGAGATAGATGCCCTTGAAACAGCGGGCAATGCCCATCTTGAGACGACGGGCAATTGGACCCCTGCTCAGATCGTTGAGCACCTCGCTCGAGCAGTGGAAGCTTCATTGGACGGGTTCAATATCAAACTCCCGCTAATGTTGCGCATCATGAAGCCACTCATCCGTTGGCAAATGCTAAGGACGGGATTCAACGTAAAATCAGGGATCAAACTGAGCGGGGACGCGGTTGATAAATTTGTCCCTTCGCCGGACACCGAGCTCGGACCTGCCATCGAGCATTTGCGGAAGACGCTCGACCGAACCGCCAATGAGCAGTACATTGCTGCCAGCCCCATCATGGGCCCGATGACGAGCGAGCAGTGGAAGACGCTTCATCTACGGCATGCGGAAATGCATCTGGGTTTTGTCAAAGTAAGCCGGTGAAGCTACTGCTGAAATCTACTATCTAACTACTTGATCAGCTCGGCCGCCAAGACGTTTTCTGCTTGGGTCTTGCGGTAGTCGTGCAATTTTGCGCGCAGTTCTGTTGAATTGTTCGCCAGCATGGAGACTGCAAACAGCGCTGCATTTTTTGCACCGTGTTTGCCGATCGCGAATGTTGCCACTGGAATGCCGCCGGGCATTTGAACGGTTGCCAACAATGCATCCATCCCTTTGAGTGGGCCGCCGTCCATCGGAACGCCAAGTATCGGGATGGTGGTATACGCTGCCATGACGCCCGCCAAATGGGCGGCCAACCCTGCGCCACAGATAATGGCTTGCAAGCCACGCTCTTCAGCGGATCGCGCATACGCACCTGCTTCATTGGGCGTACGGTGAGCGGACAATACATTACATTCGTGGGCGACGCCAAACGCATCGAGCATGTCTGATGCGGCTTGCATGGCCGGCCAATCGGATGCACTTCCCATCAAAATGCCGATGACAGGCGATTCGTTTGATGCGTTGTTATTCTCATTTGCTACGGCATTCGAATCGGCCATGGGTCCAGACTCCTCAAATTTCAAGCACATTCTCGATCAAGTTGAAAGGGGCAACGTTCATTCTCAGTGGATGAGAATATTCAGACGATGTGATTCGTCAAGCCACGCCTTGAATCTTGGGCCCGAGACCACAGGAATGAACGCAAAACGCTCAACGGATGTTCATTCGTCAGGGCGAGGACATGATCCACACCCAAGGCGGTGAGTTGGGTTCGCACACCGTCAATGTGCTGTTGCATCAAATGAGCGTAGGATCGGCTGATTTCCCGGACATTCGACCGTACGCGCACCGTTGTATCTTCAAAGCTCGTAAATTCGTTGGCCTCAACTCCCGCCAAATTCATCTCGGTGGGCGTCAAGATTTGCAAGCATGCTACATCATTCCCCTCAAATCGTAAGCGCTGAATCGCATCTCGCCAATCCTCGATCGGCGAGAGAAAATCAGAGAGGATGAACACCATCCGTCGGCGAGGAACCAACGACCTCGCATCCTGCAAAGCCGTCGTGATATCCGCGACGCCGGCTGGTTGAATTGTCTCCAATGCGTGCACCATGTGATACAAATGTGTCCATGATGCAAGAGGTGGAAAGGCGTGCGTCAAATGTGATTGCGCAATCCCCAAGGCAACCTGCTCCGATTGTCGAACTGCAAGCAATGCAAACGCAGCCGCTAATTGGGTGGCGTACTTCCATTTTGTGCATGCAGGGAAAGATGATGATGATGACAATTTCGAGTCGTGGTTCGTGGACAAGTCCGCAAAATTCATTGAAGCAGAGCCGTCAACGATGAGATGCAAGGTCAAATTGCCGAAGTGTTGAAACCGCCGAATGTACAAACGATCCGTGCGTCCAAACACTTTCCAATCAACCCGTGCGACCGAGTCGCCCGGCGAGTACATGCGGTAATCATAGAATTCAGTTGAGCCGCCCCGATCAGGTGAGGCATGACGGCCTTGGTACACCCCATCAACCAATGTTTGCGCAACCAAAAACAGGTTCGCTAGTTGGTCCAAATTCGGCAGGTCAATGGATTGGGGCGGTGCATTCGTCATGGATGATCAGGTTTCAGGATGATTCAGATTGCAAGTCAATAAACAGAGAGGGCGATGATGAATAGTGTAGCGGGCACGAGGAGTAGCGCAAACGTCAATCGGGGTTGCGGTAGTTTCAAGTACCGTACAAACGCATTCCACCAAAACAGAATGACTAATACTCCCGCAATAAGGTCTAAGCCAATCATTGGCGCCTCATGGCGAACTGTAACTGAACGGCTGGGGGACAAAGATTCCCAAACCCAAGCAATTGGAGTACCAATGCTCCGGGGGATCCCTTCAAAGACCGCGGCAATTTCATTGGTGTAGCTTGTGGTACACAACATCCAATAGATTGCCCAAGAACAAGTTTCAGCTAAGACGACTAAAGGTACAAACAAGATCAGGGAGTAGTACATGACACGAAGTAGATGTGCGTTTCGGATCTTTGTTTTCTTCATCGTGATGGGCAGTAGAAACATCACGAAGAAGAGGAGGAAGCACCACTCTATCAACGGAACAGCAAATGGTGATTGCACAATCGAATCGCCCAACCCAGCCAACGCCTTTCTCGATTGGCTTAGGATCGTATCCTGTCTACCCGTTGCCCACCAATTGGGATAGAGATCGAGACAATCATGAACATAATCTGGCAACGCATAAAAAGCGGGCCGAGCATACTGGCAATAGAGCAAGAACAAAAACCGAATCAACAATGCTGGAACAGTAACAAGGATCAATTGAAAACACAACATGCGGAAATGGATTGGATGGTGTAACTCGACCGTTCTCCAAAACCGCGCGGGTCTGAGGAGTGCTTTCCAAGTGCGGGCGAACCTGCGGACGGGATGCACTCGCCAGTTGTTTTCGAACAACCACGGATGGTCTGCATCTAGGATGACGCTCCCCCAGGCGAACTCCAATCCGCACTCGCTGCATCGCCCTTGGAGGGGCCACGCGTCGGTTTCCCAATCAGCACGAATCTGGCCGCGCACATCGTACCCGCAACGTGGGCAATACAAATGCTCCCGCTGCATGGCTACGTTCGGTTCATCCGTTGGTCTTGGTTGCGGTTCGATCATCGTCATATCGGTTTGATCGATTCTATGACCTCAACTGCAATCACGTCCCGATCCGGGTTGATGTTTGGAAAATGACGTTTCGTTTCTGCAATTCTGCGATCATTTTTTCTTTGATGCCGGGGAGTCGACCTAAGTGTTCAGGCGGATGCACGCCGGGCAGATTGATTTCGCCATTGGCAACCATGCGCGCGGTGATCGTATTGGGGAATGCAGTGGTGCGCGACATAGACGTGAACCCCGTCTCAGGATCAAGCACATCATACAAATCCCATTGATAGGTTAATCGCTCGCCATCCTTGAGGCCTTCTACGGCAACACGCATGACCGTTAGATCTGCTTCGTTCGGCTCATATTGCCATTTGGGGAACAAGAGCGCTGAGGTAACATCGATCGGCCGCACTTCTGTTCCCGTCTTCCCCACGGGCACAACATCGTGATCGAACATACCCATATGCCGCAACACCCGCATCAATTCGTAATGGCCGGGATATCGAAGCGTTTTCTCAATCATGTGTCGAGCATTGATTGTATCAATCAAGCTCCGTAGACCGTCGGTGTTGACTGCTTCTAGGCTACCAATGTTGTCGAAGTTGATTAACTCCGGATCAGTGAGCGCTTCTTTCTCGACCACGGCACCGTTTTCAACATACCGCGCTGGCCGGGTATATTCTTCGATCACATCGTACGGAGCAAATCCTGCTTTGTATTCGAAGGGCCAATGTCGCTCGACAGGTAAGCCACCGACGTAGATGCGAACGTGTTCGACTTCATCCAATTGTGTTTCCGCATAACCTACGAGGAGGTTAGACATACCTGGAGCGACGCCGTTGTCGACAATCGCAGTCACGCCGTTCTTCTTTGCAATATCGTTGAGCACGGTTGCGTCTTCGGGCATGAAGCAGATATCACAGAAATTGCGACCTGCCTCGATGATTGCGCGCAGGGATTGAAATCCAATCACACTAGAAAGCGCACCAAGTACGATGTCATACTCATGAACAAGTTTGCCTACCTCTTCCGGCGTGCCGAGATTACATTCGACCGTTGTAACACCTGGCGCGATTTGCTGCGCTCGTTCAAGCGCATCAGGGCGAATGTCTGCAATCGTCACTTCGAAATCGTCATCCGTGACCAAATCTGCCGCCATCACGGACCCCACCATCCCTGCTCCGAGTACGATTGCTCTGTGTTTGCTCATGTGGTTTACCTCACTCCTTTTGAGTACTCAAAAACAGGATACTGTAACACTTCGACACGCTGTCCTATTCGTCGGTAGCATCGCGATTCTTCGCATCATTCAATGCTTCAATCGCTTCCTCGACCCAACCGCTTCGCATGTTTGCCAGCACATCACAGGACACTGCCCCAATCACGATCGCGACAATCAGCATTTGATCTGTAAGGATGCCCGTGAGCATGCAAATCGTCAGCGCGATGATTTGTATCGCCCCCATATTTGCGAACGGCGTACTGAGACGGAGCGATTGTCCCCAACGAAGACCATTGAAGCGCAACCCCGACGCAATCCCCAGCCATCGCCCATCTCCGCCGATGACAAATCCGAAGACTACGGGCAAAAACCAGCGACTCTCTGCTGCATCGAATCGAATAATGGCACATGCAGTTAGAAAGGGCACGAGAACGTAATTTGCTAAGATGGCCGTGATACTGCTTGGTTCTGCGGTGTCCGTTCGATTGGCATCGATCCAAAAGATTCGACTCACCCACCCGGCATGAAAAGCGAAAATGCCCAGAATCAGGGCGGTCAATGCAGGGCTCATTTCACCACTGGCATTACCAACACTTCCGCCGATGTTCCCCGCAATATCGTCATCCATGGAGATCGATGATGACCTGATGACGATCGCAAAGAAGAGAACGGCTGCGAGCCATGCTGCCACTCGGATTCGCCGAAGTAACCGGAGTGGTGGGCTGGATTCCACTTCTCGGTCGCCGAGATCCAGCGGAGGCATGCCGCTGCCGACCATGGCAAAGCACAGGCTGGCCGCGATGACGCCCATTCGATCGCCAGGAAACAAGAAGAGCATGGCCAAACCAACGGTGGCAACAACAACCACATGCATCCACACTACAGAAAAGATTGCAGTGTGCCACGTGTCATTCCCCTCGATGACTGTTTCTATCAAGATGGCGTCGGCAGGATCAAGTTTACTCGATTTGGGATCGGTCTTTGATGGTGAGAGAGGCGGAGGATTGGACCCTGAACCTAGCATGACCCTGTAATTGTTTCGTCGAGGCACCATTCGCCCAAACAAGAACCCCGCCAAGATGAAGAGCAAGCAGCGCATACCCCAAGTGTGGTTGCGCTGAGCGATATCAAGCTGCTCGATAAGATGGACTTGCTCTTGGAGATGCTGCGTCTTCAATTCTTGAAATGCTGCAGGACTCACGCCCGATGCGGTCATCGCTACCACATCTGCCCCTTGGCGTGAGGTGAGATCCGCCAGTGCTGCCCGTTCTTCGATACCGCCTTCAAAGTGATGATTGTAGAATTCAGGCGCGATCCGAGCGAAAACCGTGGATCCGCACAATATCCCAACGAGCAGGCCCGCCAATGTGCCCGGCCGCTCAAGCCCGGCCCAACGTAGAAGCAAGGCAACCGTGGCCCCAGCAACAAGCAAAAGGGCCATTGGGAGGAGCCACAGCCCTACCCCGAAAGTTGGCAACAGAGGCGGTGTGGTCGTGGATAATGTTGATTGAGCCACGATTTGGAGTTGGAAAGCGATCATGCTACATCCCATGAGGCAGGATGGTAGCGATATTTTGCAACGGAACACGGGGATAGGCCGCATACCGCTGCCCGGTGGTGTTGGAAATAGGATTTTTGAGGAAGTCGGGCTACGATTGCGGACATGTCAGTCTGTATGGGCTGACATGTACCATTACTAGGGTTGACGAATATGTATATTCGTTCGCCATTTCCGCGGGGCCATAGCTCAGTTGGGAGAGCGCTGCCTTTGCAAGGCAGAGGTCAGGGGTTCGAGCCCCCTTGGCTCCATTCAATCAATACCGCCCGTGCAGGGCCGGAAACCACATCCGCACCTGCATCTACATCGAGGCTGGCGACGGGATGGATTCGCCGCGTCGTTTACGTTACGTCTATATATAGAAACATCTAGGTCGTTCTCAATCGTCCCATGGGCGCCGGTGGCGCTGGTTTTTTTGGGCAACATGATTGAGTGTGGCGTGAATGATGAGACTCTATCTATCTATCTGAATGAGAATTGCGCTGTCCCATGTCTACGACCACTGTACCAAAAATCGCCATCATCGGCCGACCCAACGTCGGCAAGAGCAGCCTGCTCAATATGTTGGCTAAGCACCGTGTCTCTATCGTTGATCCCACGCCCGGCGTTACTCGTGATCGCATTTCGGTGTATCTTGATCTCGAATGCCCCCCTGAAGAAGTCGCACGAGATCGCAGCACCCGAGGCAAAAGATATATCCCCGAAATCAAGACCGTCGAAGTCATCGACACGGGCGGGTATGGCGTGTACACCGGCGATGAGGATGATGCGGACTCTAAAGCACTTACCAAAGATATCGAATTTCAGATCAATCAGGCGGTCCACGGCGCAGATGTGTTGCTCTTTCTAACTGATGCTCAGACCGGACTCGCTCCACTCGATTACACCGTGGCAGCATTGTTGCGGGATGCGGGTGTAGGCGACAAGGTCATCGTCATTTCCAATAAAGTGGATGGCGAATCCTGGGAACCCCACGCTTACGAAGCAGCTGCCTTGGGATTGGGTGACCCGTTCCCGTTGTCCGCGACGACCAAGTTCAACCGACGCAGATTCATGCGGATGTTGTATGATGTCGTCCCGGAATCAGGCAAAGAACCTGATGCGATGATGAAGATGGCCATCGTCGGGAAGCGCAATGCGGGCAAAAGCACTTTTGTCAACGCACTCGCGGGTGAAGAGCGCGTGATCGTTTCTGAAATTGCGGGCACCACCCGTGATTCTGTAGATGTTCGATTTGAAATCAACGACCGAGCGATGATCGCAATCGACACGGCGGGCCTGCGCAAACGCAAGAGTCAAAAGGACGACATTGAATATTATGCGACCCACCGTGCGCTGAAATCTATTCGCCGCGCAGATGTGGTACTGCTTATGGTGGATGCGACGGCTGACATCAGCCAAGTGGATAAAAAGATCGCTCAAGAACTGCAAGAATTGTTCAAGCCGTGTGTGATTGTGGTGAACAAATGGGACCTCATTGAGGGTCGGGAAGACCGCAAGGGGCATCACTTTACGCCTGAACATTTTCTAGAATATTTGACGCAGGAATTGCGTGGTTTGGAATATGCCCCGTGCATCTTCACTTCCGCAAAGAACAACGACCATGTCGTCGAAGCGGTGTCGATGGCTTTCAATTTGTTTGAACAAGCTAACCATCGTGAAGGCACCGGCTCGCTGAACAATACGATGCAGAGTATCCTCAAGCAGCGCGGCCCCACATCCAAATTGGGTCGAGCCGCAAAGATCTTCTATGTGAGTCAAATGGCGGTTGCCCCGCCGACGATCGTCCTGGTGGTGAATCGCAAGGAAATGTTTGAAGGGCAATACGAGCGATATTTGATGAATCGCTTGCGTGAGGAATTGCCGTTCAGTGAAATTCCGATTCGACTGTTGTTCCGCGATCGCAAGCGCGTGACATTGCAAGGATTGAAGGAAGGCCAACACCGCAAAGGTAAGCCACGCTTCGGCGAATCCGATGAATTTGACGGTAGCGATGATACGGTTGAATGATTTGCACTGGGCGGATGCCGCACACTACATATCGTAGATGCATGCGCGTGTTCGAGCGCGCTTGATGCAATGAAAGGCACAGTAGGACTTAAGTCCTACTGCCGACTCTATTGAACTTGATGCCACTTGCCCGCGCGGTCGCGAATTTCGTGCGGCTTGTAATTCACTTTGTAGGCCATCGAACTTGACCCTTTGACCCAATATCCCAGATACAACACAGGATCATCGCAGCTACTGGGCCCCGTGTCAGGGAGGCCACACATTCGTATCGCATTCAAGATCGCAAACGAACCGAGCGAGCGTTTCTCTTCTTCTGGATCAAAATAGCAATACACAGCGCTCCACGAGTTTGGGCATTGATCGACCACCATGACCGCTTTCAAAGGCGAGTCTTCAAACGCAATCCCGTCGGTTTGCGCAGCTTCGGGTGTCCATTGACGTATTTCGATTTCTTTGCAAGGGACCGGATTCAAACCAAGAAATTGGCGAAACTCTTTGCGCGATCCGGTCATCATGCCGTTATGCCGTGTGCGCACATACCTACGGTACAAGTCTGCGCGTTCATCATCAATCAATGCGGGGACCAAGCGGGCGGTTAGATCGCGATTGCGGTTCAATGTTCTTCGTTGGGTGCGGTTGGGTTTGAAATCAGCTGGCCTGATGCGCATCGGAATGCATTCGGAACAATATGGGCACACGGGTTCATAGATCATGCCCCCTGCGCGTCGCCATCCGCTCTCGAGCAAATGTTCCCACATCTCCGCTTCTAATCGTGTAAGTGAAAATCCCCGGTCGCGTGCAGTTTGACCGTCTATGTACGCGCACGGATGTGCGGGCATGGGAGGCAACGTGTGCAACACTTGTTGCACGCTTGCGGTCCGGATGTGGGGCTGGTCACTGCGTTGCATGGGAAGGCTATTGTAGACCTACCCCCGTGGTTCGTGGCATCCCCGACCCAATCCTGCGATGTAATGGCGTTTGTGGCGGCTCTAAATCAAAACGCGGGAGCCAGCCATTGGTGGCTGACCCCCGTTCGTTCGTTCGCTCATTTTTCTAATGTAGGCTGAATTTAATGCTGTATTGAGGAGCGGGTAGGGTTGGATTTGATCGCAACTTGTGCGCCTTGCATCCACACATTGAGCTCGGGTGCATCTGCAGGTATCTGAAATTCCCAGCTCACATTACCTTCAGCATCTGCTTCTTGTGCGCGACCCGCCAACCTCGGGGAGCGAAGATCAACGATCACGTTGAGCGCAGGAATGGCGGTTGTTCCGTACCCCTTCAAACTATAAAGGAGGTAAGTGTCGCCCACAGGCCGAGCGCCAACGACGCTGATTTGCACATCTTCTCCCGCGATCATGGGGTTTGGTTGTACCGAAACGGATGGACCACTTCTTGCTTGGTTTTCATATGCACCCATGTCAATGAGTGGCGGATCACCGAGCCCGGTATCCGTCACAAATGGATTGTCGACGAAACGTGGTTGGCCTGCAAGATCTGTCTCATACGAACCCAATATTGCCAGATACGCACCTGCATCGACGGCTGGTGATGCATCTCGCAGTCGGTAATCACCATTCAACGGGTCGACAAAAAATGGATCAACATCAATGTTCCCGTTTCCTGTGTAGGAATCATCAACAATAGAGTATTGAATATCTAGATCGTCTTCAGCACTAATCTCATCGGGTACGTTCTCCCGTAGAATGAGATTGCGGAGGATCTGTTCACCAGGTTGCACCATGATACCGCCCCCTTCGACCGCCGCCCGGTTGGCTACAAAAGTGCAGTTAGCCAGCTGCGCACGTGATCGGTGGAAGAGATAGGCGCCGCCGCCCACACCTTCTGAGGTATTCTCAAGGAAGAGGCAGTTGACCAATCGCACGGTGTCTTTGTCACCATCCTCGCTCACATAGAAACCGCCGCCTTGCGCATCCTGCCCGACTGCTTCGTTCCTCAAGAAGGTGGTGTCGGTAACAAGAACCGTTACCTTGCCACCTGGCAATGGAAAGGTATCTACGCCGCCACCCTTGAGTGCGGTATTCGATTCGAACATACACCTCTCGATCGTTGTGCTGCCCATGCTCGAGATCCCACCACCACTGTGGGTAGCAGAATTGTTGACAAAGCTGCTATCAAGAATGACAGCGCCATTACTGGACCAACTTTGGACATCCAAAGCACCTCCGCCGACTGCGTGATTTCCGCTGAACGTGCAGCGATTGATAAGGAATTCGTTTCCATTGAGAGCTAACCCGCCGCCCGATCCAATAAGCGCAGTGTTGTCGACAAATGTGCAGTCGACAAATTCCACGTCACGACTTCCTCCAAATCCCTCACCGAGAAATGCACCGCCACTCTCTGCGATGTTGTTTTCGAAGTGAAGGCGAACAAAAAGCCCCGCGCCAGAACCATGGAAAATAGCCCCCCCTTTTGCTCCGTAGATGTCTACCCGAGTTGCTTCGTTGTCCGTGAACTGGCAATCAGCGACCGTTATCCTACCAGAAGCCATATGGATTGCTCCTCCAGCCGTTATCGCTCGGTTTCGGTGGAAGGAGGAATTGATAATGATCGGCTTCCCTTTGGTCACATAGATTGCGCTTCCTCGATTGTCTGAAAATTCGCATTCATCTATGACCGGATCACCGTCTTCTACGTAACAGCCGCTACCCATGGTGGCAACAAGACCACCGAACTTGCATCGGCGAATTGTGGGAGAAGCGCGGTATGCATATACGCCTGCTCCGACCCGTTCTGGCTCGCCTATGGCATACCACGAATCACCGTGCGGGATGGCGGTACCACCAGAGATTCTGAATCCCTCGAGGATCGTGTCTGTCGATTCTGACTGATCGCAAGTCACCACGGGCTTCTCTAGCCCGTCTGCATCGATGGTGGTCAGATCGGGTCCGGCAGCTGATCGCAGATGGACAGCCTTTCCGTTGAATCGGATCGCTTCGCGGTAGGTTCCGGCTTCAACCACAACTTCATCACCCGCCACATTTGCAGCATCGATCGCCTCTTGAATGGTAAGGTAATCAGCGGGTACATGAATGGTATCCGCATGAACGGGTGCAACCGAAACACCGATTGCAGCCGCGGATACGCATACCGTCATTCTCAAATGACAGAGCCTAAAGGCAACAAAGCCTGATGGGGTTTTCAACGTGCGCATAGAAATCCTCTGCTTTCTTTTCGATCTAATAGATATCGAAATGCTAAGTGCGAGAGCGGGGCCTAGGGGGTAGCGCCGCGTATGTACCTACATCGCACTGCTCTTGCCAATGCTGTACGCGCTTACACAAGCATGTACATTGGCTATATATGAAACTGCGTTGATCCTGTACTGTCCAACATTCATTGTACAGGTTTGAGTTCCAGCTGCAAGGGGATAACCAGCCAATTGCTGAATATATTCATCCCTTCTTCAAAAAATCTCTTCGCGGGTGTCTTAGTCTATTCCGGCTGATGAATCTCATTCATGTGCTACCAGATCCTCATACGACTCGCGGCGCCGGACTGTCCGAAAGGCGTCACCGTCGACAAGCACTTCTGCAGGAAGGGGTGAAGAGTTGTACCGGTTAGCCATGACCATGCCGTACGCGCCAGCAGAAAACACCGCCATGAGGTCATTGCGTGCTACGGGCGGGAGTTTGCGATCCTTGGCGAGGAAGTCACCGCTCTCGCAAATCGGGCCGACAACATCGACGACATCCAATCCGGGCATATCCATCTCAGCTTTGCGTTCGAGCGGTATATGTGATGGTGCAACCTGTACGGGCCAGATGAAATGAAACGCACCATACAGCGCAGGCCGAATGAGTGTGTGCATTCCTGCATCGACAATCACAAATCGTTTCGATCCTGAGTGCTTGAGGTATTGTACGCGCGTGAGTAAGACGCCTGCATTGGCTGCGATTGATCGACCCGGCTCGAGAATAAGCTGCAAACCGTTCGCCTCGACTTCGTGTTGCAAAAGCGGGATCAATGCTTGCGCATAATCAAGGGCCGCTGGAGATTGATTGGATTCATAATCAGCTCCGAACCCACCACCGATGTTGAGAGCGGTAATGGTGTGGCCTGCTGTCCGCAGATCAGCAATCAAATTAAGTGCTTTGGTCACCGCTTGCACATACGGATCAATGGTGTATACAGGTGAGCCGATATGCAAATGAATCGCGGTTACTCGGCACGCTGTATTAGATCCATATTTCTCGAAGAAGGCGCGTGCTCGGTCGAGATCCACACCGAACTTCGTTTCCTTTTTGCCGGTCGTGGTATAACGATGTGTCTTGGGGTCGACATCGGGATTCACGCGCAACGTACCTTCACAAACTACACCCATTGATTTCGCAATGCGAGCGATGTTCTCAAACTCCGCTTCGGATTCGATGTTGAACAACCGAATACCTTTGCGATCTGTCGGGCTGCCCTGATACTCCAGTGCTTGTCGAATCTCGCGATCCGTTTTGCCAACGCCTGCATATACGATCTTCTGTCCCGGTACTTGGGTAAGACCAGCGCGGTGCAATTCGCCCCCGCTCACAACATCCATGCCCGCACCAAGATCGGCAAGCAATTTCAGAATGGACAAGTTCGAGCAACTCTTAATCGAATAGCAGATCAATGGGTTGAGCGGCGCAAAGGCCTCTGTCAGTCGTCGATAATGATCTCGCAACGTGTTAGCGCTATACACGTAGGTCGGCGTTCCTACCTCGGCCGCAATGTTCCGAATCGGCACATCTTCACAATGCAATTCACCATCCTGATACGCAAAGAAATCCATTCGACGGCTCCAATAGGAAGGGGGGTCCAAAGTTCATGCATCCAATATAGGCAGACGAGCCAAGCACGACAGATTCAACCCGTAAACGTGTGCAATCTTTGGGCGAGTATTCGCCTCCCCCATGCTTCAAACGGCCGATCATCATACTGACAAGCCCAGATGATGGTGCCGATCGCGTTAATCAAACTGAGTTGAGCCAACTGGGCCTGCTCGACATCCGAAAGCGGTCGGCCATACCCCTTGATGAACGCCCGCCACCGTGGTGAGTCAAACGCGGCATACTCATCTACGACCCGGATGAAATCCCACATCATTGCATCGGGACGATAATGATCAAAATCAATCACACCCAAAGCACCGGCGGTGTCATCAACGGTTGATTCCCATATCCAATTGCGAGGCGAAAAATCACGATGGCAAGGAACGCGATTCGATCGATCAAACACTGAGTTGTGTTGAATGATCGCGCACGCATGTTCCAGATCGCGTGATTCGATGTATGCCGACGAACGGGCCTGCTCACACCAATTCTGCAAGCGCATAGGAACTGCTTTGGAGAGCGGAATTGGATCATGATCAATAAAAGGCTGATCGTGCAACATGCGCAACCACGCGCCTGCTTGTTGGTATACATCTAGCAACGGCATCGAATCTAGAGTCGCTTGTTCGACAATTTCGCCGGGCAAAGCGGTGAGCAACATGGCATGGAAGCCATCTTGCATGGTGAATGCAATGCGATCCGGGATCGAATGTGCAATCGCGGGAGCACATGTCGTATAGAACACATTCTCTTGGGTAAATCGGCGAGCTTGGTGGTACTGTTTGAGGAAATAGCGTTGGTGATTATGCTGCGATTGAATCTCCCACACCTGAGACACACCATGCGTGTGACTGCATTCGCGCACGATGCAAACGTCCCCCAAGTGAAATTGCGCAAGAGACAGGACTGCGTCTGGGATGCCCGGAGGCGTGTAGCAGCACATCATCGCACCTCATCCTTGCCACTACAATGCTGGGCAATCCATTGAATCGGATGCAGTGCATTCATGTGCACACCGTCCCGAATCTGCTGACGGCAACTGGTGCCGGGCGCAAGCAGCACATCGGACAGATCGTGCAATGCACGTGCAGCGGGAAAGAGTGATTGCTCGCCGATCTGCATTGACAATTCGTATTGATTTGCATCGTATCCAAACGCGCCCGCCATGCCGCAGCACCCGGTGTTCAACGATTTGACTGCAACATTTTCGGGGCAGGCTATTCGCCTAAGTAGGCGAACTGTCGTATCGGTACTCCACAATGCTTTTTGATGACAATGCCCATGCAGCGCAACGACACGATGCACCCTTGAACCAGATTCTGAATCGCGCGCGGTCAACAATGGGTGCACGGGGTGTACATCCCATTGCTCTTCAAGAAACTCTTCTGGTAATCGAGCGATGTCCGCAATCCGTTCACGTCGCACTTTACTGACTCCGTCAATTTTCAAATTGATCCAATCATCACGCACCGCAGACAGGCAACTTGGCTCGCACACTAGAATTGCACGAGGCTGATATTGCTCGATTGCATTTTCAAGGGCGGGAATCGCTCGACGCACCTGCGCGTGCGCATAATCCAGTACTCCTTGCGACATTGCAGGTCGGCCACAACATGGAATCCGTGGCACCACCACGCGATAACCAAACGCATTGAGCGCACGCACAACTGCTTTTCCGATAGCAGGCTCATTGTAGTTCAGAAAACAATCTGCATACAACACCACCGTTGGTGATGCGGACGCAATCGGTTGCGTGTAGTGATCGAACCACTTGACAAAAGAAGGTGCGAAAGAAGGTAACGATCGGTGATGTGACATCCCCAATACGCGATTGATAAATTTCCGCAGAGGCGGAAGATTTTGCAGGATATTTGTCGCGTCACAAAATGTTGAGCCGATTTGGTTCCACAAATGAACCCGGGCCAATACACGATTGCGAAATGGAACATGCCTCACCTCACGAAACGATTGGGCAATATACTCCGCTTTGTAACGTGCAACATCTACATTCGATGGGCATTCTGATTTGCAGGCTTTGCAACTTAGACATTGGTCCAAGGTGTCCAAGGTGTCTTGGTCATTCCACTGGGGCTGATCCAAGATTCGGGTGCTCTCTTGGAGTTGGCCGGTGATCGCAAGGCGTAGAGCATTTCCTCTCCCTCGCGTCGAATGTCTTTCATCCAATGTTGCTTTGTAGGATGGGCACATGGTGCCAGCCACATCTCGGGAGCGGCAGGCTGCAGCACCGTTGCACAATTCGATTGCGTGGGCGAAGCCACCTTCTTCATCATATTCAAAGAATGTATCCACTTCGGGTATCGTTGCCGGTGTGTCCAGGGGTTGGATGCGTAACCGATCGACGATGCGATCAGGGTTGATCAAGTTCCCGGGGTTCATGATATTGTTCGGATCAAAGAGGCGTTTGATCGCTTGGGTTGCAGCCACGAGTTCGGGTGGAAGCATCGCATTAAAAATCGCTCCGCGCGCCCTGCCGATGCCGTGCTCACCTGAAAATGATCCGCCGAATTCCTGGGTAAGTGAAGCGACATCCCGAGCGATGGCCTCCATTGCGTGGCGGTCAAGCGGATCACGCAGGTTTAACAAAGGCCGAATGTGCAGACATCCAACCGAAGCGTGCGCGTAATATGATGCAGTGGTGCCGTGCTTCTGTACAATCGCCTTGAACGCACGAACAAATTCGGGCAACCGAGCAGGGTCGACGGCAGTATCTTCTACAAATCCGATGGGTCTGCGATGGCCGGGAATCGCATGAACCAGAGGCTCGGCGGCTTTGCGCAATTTCCATGCTCGCTCAAGAGCGTCTTTGGCGGTATGACATTCCATAGGATGGTTTGGGAGAATGTTGCGCAATACATCAAAGTGCACATGCAATTCATCGTAACATTCTGCAAAACATTCCACATACAGCACCGCTTCGAGAGTACCTGCCTTGGGCTGCGGAATGACATCGACCAGCCGGCGATACTCCAGATTCATTTTGGCGAGATTGATAATCACATCATCAAGCAACTCGACCGCGCTGGGATGTGTCTGTTGCAAAATCTGAGGGACCGCTTGCACCGCATCATCCATCGAAGCAAACCCGATCACCGCCAACCCGGTATGGACAGGCTTGGGAACGAGTCGAAGCGTAGACTCAAGCAACGTCGCCAACGTTCCTTCACTTCCCGCAATGAGTGTCGACAAGTTTACTGCATCAAATGTGTTGGGTGACGAACACTCGAACTGATCCAATAGGCGATCAAGCCCATACCCACCTTCGGAGCGGGTAATATCAGGATAGAATCTGTGAATCACATTCGCAATGGGCAAGATGATGTCTGCAATATCAATCGTCAGCGCGCGAACACGCGGTGAATCTGCCGCTGCCCCTTTGGAAAAAGCAAGAACATCTCCATCGGGCATGATGACTTTAGCTTCGATAATATGCTCATGGGTACGCCCATACATGATCGAGCGAGCCCCGGCGGAGTTGTTCCCAATCATCCCGCCAATTGTCGCCCGATTCGAGGTTGCTACGTCCGGACCAAACCACAATGAACCATTTGATCGACAGCTGAGTTCCTGATTCAATTGATCAAGAACGATGCCCGGCTCAACTGTACACGTCGAATTTGATTCATCAAATGCGAGCAGGTGATTGCATGCGACCGAGCAATCAATAATGACTGCTTCATTCACTGCTTGGCCCGCCAAGCTTGTCCCTGCGCCTCGAGGCAAAATTGGAATCGCGCGGGCCTGGCAGAATTTAACCGTTTTGATTACATCATCAATGTGTTTGGGGATTACCACCGCCAGCGGTAAGATCTGGTACATACTGGCATCGGTGGCGTACAACATTCGATTGTGCAAATCAAGACAAACGTCACCATCGACGATGTCACCCAACTCGCGCACGTGGAGATGATCGTCTGCATTGGTTGAATGGAGGACGTCAAGTTGGATCAGCTTGGCCGCCATGGTATGGTATGCATTTCAGTACTGGATCAGAAAAACAATATGACAACGATGTCAATTAGTGTTTCAAATTCCCTTGCTCAACGCCGCGAGTACATCGTCCTGAAGCATTTTGAAGATGTCAGCTTCGAATTCAAAATCGGGATACACGACATGAACCGACCCGTCAGGCCCGATGACAATCACGGTCGGAAATGCGGGAAGTTTGAAGTCCTGTTGCGCTGCAACCGCATCTGGATCTAGGGCCAGAGTAACATTGAATTCACTTTCATTCCAATAGGTGCGCAGGGCGTCCAACTCATCTGCGACATTGACCGCCAACACTTTGACGGGCTTGCCGGTTTCTTCTTCCCAATCTGCGAGTTGGCTGAGTGCGGGAAGGATGGGAAGCAAGCCCTCGTGTTGCATTTGCCAAAAGCCGAGCACGACCGCATTACCAGCCAGGAGTTCGGATGTGATAACTTCATCATCAAGGGTTGAAAATGTAAATGATGGTGCAAGGCGGTTGATCAGATCCATTGCGTTCGGCTCCATATACAAAGCCCCCACGCTGTCCACTTGTCTGCGATCTTCAATGTTGACAATGAACTCGTCTAACGGCACCTGCTCCAAAACCTCAGGATGGAATTCGACGATGATCTCCGTGCCCCCTGCTTCATCGAAGTTCGGGTCCCGTAGCATCGTTCGGAATCGTCTCACGAGTTTCGTTTCAGGATCGAAACGCAATTCAAGAACAGCACCATCCCCCGTCGAGCCGATCAATATCTCGTCGTACTCTGCATCCTCGTCTGCAATGTAGATTCTGCGATAGCCATCCACCCAAGGGTCGATATTGAATGCGAAAAGCATGTTCAGCGGATCGTCAGCATACATCATGGGAACCGGTACAAAGGGAAACATGAACATGATGTCGATGAACAACTGTGCCGTAATCGGGCCATCAAAATCGTAGACATAGAGGCGATTTTCAACGCCTTCATTTTCGCCATAAACTGATCCATCAAGAATGGTAAATTCAACCTCTTGCAAAGTGATCGTCATCGACTCGGGGGTGAGGAGCATAGGGACTTCAAAGCTCTGCTCATCAGTTTGGCCGTTGAAAGTTGTTATGGTACGAACAAGGGAAACATCACGTACTGCAGTCAAAGCGCGATATGCTAGTTTTGAAGATTCAAAAATGTCCTTACCTTCGGAGATTGCATCTTCCGAATCATCAAACGATGGAATGCGATCAACCGGCTCAGCCACTTCGGGCTCAGCTGTATCTGCAGGCGGGGCATCATCCGGTTGTTCACCTTCGTTGTCGTTTGCCGGCTGCGCTGCGAGTGCAGCAGTTTCCTGCGATGCGTTGACGTCGCCACTCTTGCGATCCTGTGCTGATGTTGCTGGCACACTCATCCCCAGCCACATCATCGCCATGCCAATCGTCATCAATCTCTTCATCATCATCATGGTTGTACCCATTTCAGCAACTGCTTTCAAACTTCATCTTAAAGTCCCCGATGCCTTTCCATTGCAGGCATCAATTTGCCCTGCGCTTCAGATGCGACACGAGATCACCATGCGCCGAGTAAACGAAGGGTGCAATTGTATACCGGCAAAGCACGTGCATGACGCATGTTTTCGCAGTTTGGAGGAGCGTTCTCGTTGTCTTGGCCATGATTCGTGGATGTGCATATGCCCATCCAACTGGTCGATCATACAAATTCGACGGCATAGATTGGCGGTAAATGAGTGGACACAGTGTCCCACGAATCGCCACCATTTTCGGAAATCCACAACGATCCGGTTGTACTGCCGAATGCGAGCCGATCACCCGATCCATCAATATCGAGAGCATGCCGAAAGACAAGGTCATACGCAAATTCATCTGGCAATCCGTTTTGGAGAACATCAAACGAGGCGCCACCATCCTGGGTCCGGGTGACCACGACCCGCCGGCCACATGCAATGCGCTTCTCATCGGTAACCGCAGGGACGAACCAAGCGATCTTTGGATCATTAGGATGAACGACTACGCCAAATCCGAAAGATGATGGATCGACATCGGTTACTTCGTCCCATTTGACGCCTCGATTGGTGGAATGGAAAATGCCGTTGTGATGTTGCGCCCACATGTGATCCATGTTAGAAGGACATGCAACAATGTGATGTGGATCTTGAATATCAACATCGAATTTTTGTTCGGGAGGCATGTAATCTGCCCACATACCTTCCGTTCGAGATTCCCACGATTTGCCGCCGTCGGCGGTCCGCCATACTCCACCACAGGAAACGCCGATAAAGATCTCATCTGGATCATCTGGATTAACTACGATGGAATGTAGCCCAGGTTGGTCACGACCCCCACCGAACCATTTTTGGCGAGTTGGATTATCCCACAGTGGACGATTGAGCTCCCACGAATCGCCATGGTCAGTTGATTTGAATAACCCTCCCGGAATGGTTCCTGCCCACATCACGCCCGGCTGATCCTTGCCGCCTGCTTCGAGCGCCCAAATGAGTTCGAGCGCGGCTGGCTTGGGGTCTTTGTTCTCTGCTCCCCATGGCTGGCTGAGCATTTCCCCTTCTGGGTATTTTGGCACACAAACTTCTTCCCACGATTGCCCATCGTCCTTGGAACGATGAAGCTTAGCCCCAAAATGGCCATGCTCAAAGGCAGCAAAGAGTGTCCCATCACGAGGATCACGACGCGACATCGTAACATTGTCGCCTTCGAACCAAGCGTTGACGACGCTCCATTGGCTACCTGAATTTCTCTTGACTTCAAAGAGTCCTTTGCGAGTTGAAATAAGAAGGCGATCGCTCACAGTATTGCTCCTACGTTTTCAATGGGATTGAGTTTCCATGTTTTCTTGCCACGTGCAATGACGTTGCGCAAATGATCCACGTTGCCCTAAGGCAATCGTTATCCGCCGGACAGCGCTTGCATGATAAACACTTCTCCATTTTCGGGTACTTCATCAGAGAGATGTTCACTATCGCGAATGACTTTGCCATTCACAAAAATCTTCATGTGCTTGCGCAATCGGCCTTGATCATCCAGCACGTATCCTCGGGCTCGCGTATTGGATGCAAACACGTGGTCCAGAACATCGCGAACCGTTGATTGACCAAACACTTCGCAGGGCGGACATTGCACATGCCTTTGTATGTTGTCGGTAAATTCAACACGAGCCACAGGAAGGCCTCTTCATAAGAACGCAAGTAGGGTCAATCAATATCATCACAGTTGCCCTCGCAGATTGAACGAAGGCAAGGGCCTCTGATTGTACCAGAATTCCTAGGAATCGGATGCGGGAAAGAGGGATTGGGCCAATTTCGTGAAAGCCTGACCACGAGCCTCAAAATTTGTAAATTGGTCCCAACTCGCGCATCCCGGACTGAGCAGGAGAATATCCCCAGGGCCCATGTGATTTGCCGCTCGGTGAACTGCCGCTTTGAGTGATTCGTCATAACCCGTGTTTGCAGTTGTCGCCAAGAATCGGCCGGTGGTACCGATCGTGTAAAATCCGCCTAATGTGGGAGCAAGGGCAGCCAACAACGCAAGGTCGATCTTCTTGTCATACCCGCCGACAATGAGATGCACGCGCTTTGGATCATCAAATGCTTGAACCGCCAACTCGGTTGCTTCGGGCGTGGTGGATTTCGAATCATTATAGAATCGCTGCCCTGCTTTCGATGTGTGCACCAATTCAAGTCGGTGGGGTAATCCATAAAACGTCTTGGCTGCCTCAATCGCTTGGCTTTCGGTGATATTACAAGCAGCAGCACAAGCGGCAGCGGCGACGACTGCGTTTTGTTGATTGTGCGCTCCGGGAATGCGCAATTGAAAAGCTTGGCGGCGAGAATCAAACGCAGCTGCAGCCAACATCTCTCCGCGCACCACTGTGGCGGTGGCATGCGGCGATTGGGCAACTTGCTCTTTGCATTGTCGATAATGCTCAAATGTTTGATGCCAATCCAAGTGATTCGGCGAAATATTGGTGATAACCCCCACGGTTGGGTACCAAGCCGATGCATCGTCATACCCTATGCCCGCGCCGAGCCAATACAACATCGCACTCGACAGCTCAAGCACGACAACGACCTTTCCATCAATAGGTGTTCCGAGCAAACTCCCTCCAATGTTGCCCCCGAAAATGGTGTTGAAGTCATTCTGTTGCAGCATGTGATACGTGAGCGATGCGGTGGTCGACTTTCCGGCGGAACCGGTTATACCGATGACATTAACAGTGTTAGGAATGGTCTCAGTAAGCAATCGGATTTCGGTCGTGATTGGAATCGCGTGTTTACGCGCATGCAGTAGATAGGGATTGTCCCACGGATGCGGGATTGCCGGATTTGCAATTACGATGTCTGTATGTTCAAAGTCTTCGAACTGGTGTTCGCCTAGCCGAAACGACAATCGATCCACATTCCCATCTGTTTGATGCAGATGATCGCTCAGTTGGCGGATTGGGTCAGCCAACTCTTTTTTGCTCCGCTTGTCGGTAACACACACATGTGAAGCGCCATGGTCAAGGACATATCGAGTTGCCCCGATCCCTCCGCCATACAAACCCAGTCCCATGATGGTTATGCGTTTGCCCGCGAAATTGTGCGAATGGAGTGATGGGTTCATATGTGGCTTTACTGACAACACGCATGACCAAACGGCCTGAATTGATTTACCCCACATCACCGAGATAGCTGAATCCATTGTTCGACGGCGAGGTTGACGCGGTGGCCAGATCATTCACCAACTCGGGCACCATGGCTTGTGGAAAGAAGCGAACCGTTGCTAATTCCGCAGGGCTTAACCACGCACACCCGACCTGAGGCTTATCTGGTTCATGCCCCATACTTGGAATTGCATCTTCTGGAATCGTACATTCAAAAACATGCTCTACCTGATGGAATGATGATTTGAAGTGCTTTGAAGCATGATTGGCTGCAATGATTTCGCGGACAAACCGTGTCTCCCCAATGATCACATCAATGGCAACCTCTTCTTGGCATTCACGGGTTACTGCTTGGTGCAGCGTTTCTCCATGTTGCTGTCCGCCTCCAGGCAAGACGTACCAAAATCCCTCATCGTCTTTATATTGAACGACTAACACACACCCATCACGCCAAATGAGTGCTCGAGCTGCAGTTCGAATAGTCGCCATATACACGTACCTCGCCATCAGATTGGAGATTAGAGAAGGGTTTATGTGTTCTCTTTGCCAACGCGCCACTGCATTCATGACATAGTAGGCCATCGTTCGTTGTCACAATCCGAAATGTCCCAACGACCGAACGCAATCAACCCATCGGGTTGGCTACCATCTGACAGTAGAATTCCTGGGATGTCCTCCAATGTTCAGATCGAACCAATCCATATGAAGGATCGATCATGCTGACCATAGTTCGATCTTGTTTCACTCTCGCGGTTGTGGTGAGTTGCTTGTGTTCCTCCGGCGCGGCCGGCCAAATCACAGATGCAGCTCCTGCATCTGAACCATCTCGCGTCTTCTTATGTATTTACGCAGACCATCTCGAATCCTCCGCAAACTCATGGGTGAAATACCGCAGTACAACGGGGTGGGATTCGCGAAGCGTGGCGGTATCTACCATCATTGACGAGCACGCTGTCCGAACAGCAGATTGGGAGCAACGGCGGCTTTCGCAGTCCAACACGTCCGCAATGGCCATTCAAGGGTACATTCGCAAGGTGTTTCAGAAAGCGCAGAAGGCCGAAGGCATCAAAGGCGGTTGGTTTGCGGTGTTGCTCTTGGGGGATGTGAACGGACCCAAGGACATATCTCCACAATCTGTGAGCCTGCCGACTTTCTATTTTCCAAAATCATCTGACCCACAATTACAAGGCTGGTTTGAAGGAAATGATGTGGCTACAGATCATCCCTACCAATTGGCGGATGATGACGATCAGTTGCCCGATTTTTTAGTCGGCCGGGTGCCCGCTCAAACCAACGATGACGCAATGACGTTGTTAGCCAAAGTTCGAACGTACGAACAACAGCCTGGACCTGGTGATTGGCGAAATCGAATCACATATATTGCCAGCGAAGGCCGATTCGGCCCGGTGGACAAATTAATCGAACAGATGTTCGTGGCCATGGTCGAGGAAGTCGTACCGTATGAGTATGACATTTCGATGACGTACGGGAATGCTGCCTCGCCATATTGCGCGCCTCCTTCCAAGTTCAATGCTACGGTTTTGGAACGATTGAATGATGGTGCGTTGTTGGTCAACTACACTGGCCACGGTGCGCCGAACTCGTTGGATGTACTCCGGTGGAATGGTGAACGTTTTCCGATTTGCTCCCTCGACGATGCACGAAATGGCTTAGATATTGCGCCCAGCCAAGCACCGTTCTTGGTCATCATTGCCTGCTCCACGGGAGCGTTTGATCGAGAGCATGGTCAAATGTCATTATCTGAAGCAATGCTGTTCAACCCGCGCGGCCCAATCGCCATCGTGTCCGGCAGCCGGGTCACTCATCCTTACCCAAACGCGATGTATCAAAAATTCCTGACAGACGAAATGTGTTCGGAACATCGACCAACGATTGGCAGCGTCGATGTTATGGCGACGCGACATTTGGTTCATTTACCCTCCGAAGCGGATCGGCAAATGGAACGATTGGCTTCACTTCTTGCCCTGCAAGGCGGCTGGGAGACCGCTCCGCCAGCCCATCGCGTGCATCACGCTTCGTTGTACAATGTGCTTGGTGACCCCGCAACATCCATCTCCCATGTTGAACATTCCGTCGAATCATTTTCCTATGATGGCACGTCAAGAACAGTTACGGGCGTTGTCCCTCTAGGGGATGGCTCGCCTGACCTGTTTCGAGTTCAAATCACACTCGAATCGCCTCGATCGGTTATTCCCAGACAGGACGAATTGATCCGCGTGCAAGGCCGAAATGATCCAGATTTGGAATCAAAGGCTGCCCACAATTATCCAATCGCAAATGACTTCATTCTTGATCAAGTGGAGGTTCCGTTAGGATTAGGTGGATCGTTTGTTGCACAATTCGATTACGATTTACCAATGCGTACCCCAGCATGGATCAAGGTGAAGGTATATCGTTTGCCGATGCCCCGCGAGACTGATTCAGCCGATACCATCGCAAGAAGTTCAGGATTTCTCTACGCCGTTTCAGCTTTTCGGGTCGATGTAGAGTAAACAGACTACCTTCAATTTCTCGTGTGTCACCAACAGAATTCGACTACTCAAGCGTATTCCTCCGTCATGAACTCACCTGACACTCCGACAAAGTATGTCATTGTAATTGCAGCAGGTGCCGCGGACGAACCATTGCAAGAGCTGGACGGCCTTACACCGTTGCAGGCTGCGGATACCCCTCACCTGAACGACATTGCCAAACGCGGACGCGCTGGAACAATTCAGACTATTCCGGATGGAAGTGAAGCGACTTCAGACATCGCGCTCCTCACCATCATGGGGTATGATGTTTCGAAAGTACATCAAGGACGAGCGGGCTATGTGGCATTGCCTTTGCAAGTCGGCCTGAATGATGGTGACTGGGCAATGTCCGTGAGTTTTCTGACCGTCGATGACGATACGGATTCAGTCTTGCACCCGACGGCTGGGATGGTTGAGCCCGTCGAAGCGAGGCTTTTGCTCGAAGCGCTTTCAATCGAATTGCAACGTCAACTTGGAACTGAAGCGGACGGCTTGGAATTCATCACCGGCCACGCTGAAGAACATATTCTGATTGACCGCTCAGGGATGCGTACGTACAGCGATCTGGCAATACCATGTCCGGTTGATCTGATGAATCGTACACTGTCACGATCCGCCGAATCTCTATCACCATTGATGGATCGCATTGTTTCAATTAGTCGCGATGTCTTTCGCTCGCATGAAGTGAACCTCACTCGTCGAGATTTGGGTGATCCTGAAGCAACACAAGTGTGGCTATGGGGCCCGGGTCAAAGAGCAGCCTTGCCGACTTTCAAATCCATGTTCCCCGGTATGCGTGGCGCTATGCTCACCACCTGCGATCTCGCCGGCGGAATTGCGGCCTGCGCGGGGTGGGATCGCCCAGACATCTTTGATACCGATACCACAATTTTTGCAGACCTCCCACGGGGAACCGATTTCATCCCTGTGCCGATGATGGACGATGTCACGAACAAGGCAATCGAATGTATCAAAGCGGATCAGCACGCAATCGTTTGTGTCTACATTGAGTCCGCAGATGAAGCAACCTTTGAAGGTGACTTTGCGGGCAAGATCGCCACTCTGGAGGCTCTCGATCATGATGTGGTTGGCCCACTTTGGGACACCTTGCGAAAGAATACCGGTGGCGAAGATGGGTCGTGGCGAATGATCGTCTTGGCTGACTTGTGTGCGCTCACCGATGAGCAGCGCTATACCAATCAGGCCGTGCCGTTTGCTTTTTGCGGCCGAGGTGTACAATCTGCCCGATCGTTCGAAGCATTTGATGAAGCAACTGCCCGTGCATCCGATTTGCACATTACGACCGGTTACGACTTTGTTGAATATGTACTGTTCAGTGGTGTACCTTTACGAAAGTGATTGAGCGAGACGTTTTATCATGCTTGAATTAAGTGGTTTGATCCGGGATGTGGTTGATTATCCTACTCCTGGAATAGTCTTCAAAGATATAACTCCTCTCTTGGCGAACCCCGCGGGATTGGCGCTTGCTGTCGAACTCATGTGTAATCCGTTTCGTGGATTGCATATCGATGCGGTGTGTGGCACGGAATCGCGCGGATTCATCTTTGGCACTGCGATTGCCCAAGCACTGTCGTGTGGATTCATCCCCATTCGCAAAGCAGGCAAGCTGCCTCGAGATACGCATCAGGTCGCGTACGGCCTTGAGTATGGCGAGGACACAATCGAAATTCATACTGACGCAGTGCAGCCCGGCGCTCGCGTGTTGCTCGTCGATGACTTGCTTGCCACGGGGGGAACGTTGGCCGCCTCATGCCATCTACTCAATCAACTGAAGGCGAACATTGTGGGTATCACGATTCTGATCGAACTTACCGGTTTGTGTGGCAGATCTAAGATTGAGAATGGCGAACTTATTCATGCCGTTATGGAAATGTGATTGGAATTTGGTCACACCTCTGATCGCCGACGGATTATTTCCAAACGAGTTGAACGCGCGCTGGTGGCTCGCCCACTCTGGCTGAGCTGGTGACTCGAAATCCCGCAACATCTGAAGACGTTCGAGTAAACGTTATAAGTTTCCCATCGTACGGATCAACCATGGGTCCAAGTTGATCTAGATTCGGCAAATTCCCTTTTCTCAAGGAAGCTTCACGAATCTGCAATGCGAGAATCGTAACCGATCGACGTAGCTCCGTACGCGCAACGCTCTGATTGGCGCTGTAAAAGTCGGGCTGACTGAACGCACTACCTAACCAAGCACTCGGTATCGCCGGCGGATGCGTACCACGCTGTAGATAGTGGGGTTGTTGCAGCTGTTGAATGTACACTCGAGACGCGGTTAGGTAGCGTGTGATTTCGGTCGCAAATGTTGCATCAATAAACGTTTTTCCATCAGTACTCTCGATTATTGCAGTGCGACTACCCGCTTGCACATATCGACCTTCCGCCAAATGCAAGACCGTGTCGGTTTGCAAGGCCTTTGCGAAATTTCTTCGTAGATCATTCTTCCTCAATAAGGGCACGAGCTGAATGAGCGAACGCGACGGCGCATCTTTACAGATTGCGTCGATTGCATTTAATGTGTCCGCCTCAATTGCTAAACCCACCACCATTGAGATCACAACGTTGCCGGCGGAGGCGTGTCGGCTCAAATGCAATGCGCATTCAAGGCCCTCGATTGCTTCGTCGAGGTTGCCCGCATTTGCTTGCACGATCGCATCCGCACATAGCAAGCGAGCGGACCAACGGAGATATCCGAGATAAGGCAACTCAGCATTGAGTCCGTCTTCAAAACTCGTATTCCAATTGCAATAGGATGTTCGGGCAGCTTGTTTGATCTGCACAATTTCAGCCTGACGGGATTGGGTCAGGGCTACTCGAGCATCGTGCTGCGTGATTGACGAGTTCGCCAACACTCGTTTTTCCTGATCGGTGAGACTATAGATCGTAGCAAATAGTGCTTCGTGTAACGGGGCGGCATTCTGCGAATCGGCTGAACCAATGGAGGTGGTCAATTCATCCACATTGAGTACGCCGCCCGTTTCCCGCCACAATCGAAGTGCTCCGGAAAAAGCCGACTCGCTATCGGATTCCTGACTGGTTGATATCGTCGACGCTGCGGCGGTAGGGTATTTCTTTTTGCAGGAGACGTTGAGGCAAGCGATTGCGATCAAAGCGACGGCGGCGATCCAGAATTGCGAGATTTTTGGTTTCATATGTTGTTCACCCTTCACCCTTCTATCGGTCCTGTAGGCGGTGCTCTATTCAGCCATTGATCGCTATATCTTGGATCGGTTGAATTGGTGGTGCCTCCTCAATCCACCCTAGGGATTTGGTATGAGTCTGTGCAGAAGTCGTGGGGATACCGCCCATTTTCTCATACGCCACACGGCAGACCACGATCTATCCTTTAGCGTTGTAGTACACTTTGACAGGCGAAAGGAGAATTGCGGGCCATGAAGCTTGCCCGCATGTTTCGCCCACAACCCGATCGCCCGTTCGATTATCAGACCGACTCAGAGAACGGCGATGATGACGGAGGATCATGCGATGCAATCAAATCTACTGCTCGGCGATGAGGCTGTTGCACAAGGCGCGCTTGATGCAGGAATTGGCGGTGCATTTAGCTATCCCGGCACTCCATCCACAGAGATCTTTGAGTACATTCAACAGCACCGTCAAGCCACCGTAGCTGCCAATTGGTCCGCCAATGAAAAAGTCGCGTATGAAGAGGCGTTAGGGATGTGCTACGCCGGCCGCCGCGCATTGGTTTCGATGAAACACGTCGGGTTAAATGTTGCTTCGGACCCGTTTATGAATTCCGCACTGACCGGGGTCAACGCGGGCCTCGTTGTCGTGGTTGCAGATGATCCGGGCATGCACTCATCTCAGAACGAGCAAGACAGTCGATACTACAGCGATTTCGCTCAAATCCCTGTCCTAGAGCCCACCAATCAACAGGAAGCCTATTTGATGACGCGCGAAGCGTTTGACTATTCTGAAGAAGTTGGTTTGCCGGTGATGATTCGATTGGTTACACGCCTTGCACATAGTCGAGCCACCGTTTTGTTGCCCACCATCACGCCTCCGCAATTGGATAGTACTGATGAATCGGGCAAAGATTGCCTCCCGTTGCCGGACCCCAATGATTGGGTGTTGGTTCCGATGAACGCACGTCGCCGTTTTCGCCATCTCCTCGATTTGCAAGACCGATTACAATCTGATTCTGAATCGTCTCCGCACAACTCATTGGTACTGGCTGGGAGCCGAGGCATTATCACCACGGGTATTGCCTACAACTATGTACGCGAAGCATTGGGGAATAACGATGCAGATTCCATTCTCAAAGTCTGCACCTATCCCATGCCGATAGGATTGATCCGAGATCTAGTCGATCATTGTGATGAAATACTAGTCATCGAAGAAGGGTATCCCTTTGTTGAAGAGCGCTTGAATGGTGTATACGGCGTACCCGGAAAAGCAATTCGAGGCAAACGGACTGGACATCTGCCTTTGGACGGCGAACTCACGCCGGACACGGTTGCAGAATTCCTTGAAGTTGATCGCCCGATGATTCAAACTCCTGATGCGGATCTCGCTCGTCGACCGCCTCAACTCTGCCAAGGTTGCCCACACTCGGATAGTTTCCGCGCCATCATTGACGCCACAAGCGAATGCGATAATCCACTCTTATTCAGCGATATTGGTTGTTATACGCTTGCAGTGCTACCTCCTTTCCGCGCGGTTCATTCCTGCGTCGATATGGGTTCATCCATTGGTATGGCTCATGGCGCAAGTTTGACGGGCAGACACCCCGTGATCTGCACGATTGGCGATTCGACGTTTGCGCATTCTGGCATGACCCCGTTGCTTGGAGCGGTGCAGGCTGATGCAAACATTACAGTGTTTATCCTGGACAATGCAACCGTCGCCATGACGGGAACACAGGATTCGATGGCCTGTGGAGAAACATTGGATCGCATTGTACAAGGCTTAGGCGTCGATCCTGAACACGCCCACATCATTGACCCAATCGCACGGAGTCATGCGGACAATGTTGCCATCGTCAAAAAGGAAATTGCGCATCGAGGTTTGAGCGTGATTGTTCCCCGGCGCGCATGCGTCCATGTGAAACGCAAGGATGTACCTCGTCAGCAGACGACACCGAAAAATGGCGTCACCGGCACTTCGCCGACCTGCTCCGGATGCGCTTTGCATGCTCACGGTCAGCCCACTCCCTTAAACTGAGAAGTGAATTCTACGAGAAGGGTCCATCATCATGGAACATAATGTAATACTCGCTGGCGTCGGTGGGCAGGGAATTCTGACCATTGCTCGAGCCATCTCCATCGCGGCCATGCGCCGAGGCATGCACGTCAAACAAGCAGAAGTGCACGGCATGAGCCAGCGCGGCGGTGCGGTACAGAGCCACCTGCGCATCAGTGATAACGAACTCTTCTCGGATCTGATTCCCGCTGGAGGGGCAGACCTCATCATCTCTGTCGAACCATTAGAATCACTTCGATATACGGACATGCTGCATCCTGATGGCACTCTGGTTGCCTCCACCAATTCTTTTGTCAACATTGGAAATTACCCTCCTGTCGAGGAACTGTTGAGCACGATCAGTGATTTGCCGAATCACATTTTGATTGACGCAGACAAGGTGGCACGAGCAGCGGGGTCCGGGCGGTCTGCAAACATCGCTAGTCTCGGCGCTGCATCAATTCATTTGCAGCTCGATCCAAAAGAACTTGAAGACGCAGTAGCGGAAATGTTTGCAGCCAAGGGTGAGAAGGTTGTTAATGTGAATCGGCGAGCGTTTTGGTTTGGTCGCCACGCGGCGGAGGCGTATTTGAGCGGCCTGAGTCAGGGTGGATCATCCAAAGCGGTACGCCATTGGATCGAGACATTGAAGGAAGAGGATTTGGCAGACCCCGAGCGCCCCGATGCGCCCGTCTTCGAGGCTGTCGAAACCGAGGGCAAACTCACCGGTGCCGAATCTCATGCGGTTGAGCGCACTTTGATGAATGCGTATGAAGAGGGTCGATCCCAACTGTACGAGCACGAAGTCTACCAAATCATTCAACTGATCGGAGCGATTCATCCTCCCCGCCATGTTTTTGTTCGTCCGGACGAATTGGTAACCGACGAAGTTCTCTCCACATTCTCCAGCGATCAGGTCGTTCTTAAGATCGTGTCGCCAGACATTGTCCACAAGTCGGACGCGAATGGCATTTCATTTTGCGCACGAGATTGTGCAACCGTGCGACGTGAGATTGACAATCTGATGAACCACCACCGTGGGTCTGCACACATTGAAGGTGTGCTGCTCGTTGAATATATCCCCCACGATAATCGAGGCTTGGGATCAGAGTTATTCGTCGGCATTCGCGCAACGCGTGAATTTGGACCAGTGATTGCCGCAGGGCTTGGTGGAACTGATGCGGAATATCTTGCATCCACACTAAAATCCGGGCTGGCAGTTGCAAAGGCGATCGCAACTGACATCACCGCTGAAGATTTCCTAGAGTTATTCAAGCGCACTGCTGCGTATGATGTCTTTTCAGGCCGAGCACGCGGGCATGAGCGCATTGTGTCGGATGGCGAATTACTCCGCTGCTTCCGAGCGTTTATACATTTGGCTCAACGTTTTTGTGTGGACCGCGGAGATGTCGGCCCCGATGTGGCTGAATTGGAAGTCAATCCATTTGCCTTCCAACAACAACGTCTCGTTCCCCTTGATGGGCATGGACACCTTGCTACTGCAACTGTTCAACCTGATCGTCGGCCGCTGAAACAGATGCAGGCATTGCTTGAACCACAGTCAATTGCCATCGTGGGCGTGTCTGCCCAATCAATGAACTTTGGACGCATTATCCTCCGCAATATCCTCGACTGTGGATATGATCGGGAACATTTGCATATTGTCAAACCTGACACCGGTTCTATTGAGGGTGTCTCGTGTACTCCTTCCATCCGTGATATAGGTGAGCCTATTGACCTGCTTGTCCTCGCGGTGTCGGCACCTCAATTACCAGACTTGATCGACCAAGCGGTCGCATCCGGCAAGGTTCGCTCTGTCATAATCATCCCCGGCGGAGTCGGCGAAACTGAAGGCACAACTGACGTCAAACAACGGGTACACGATGCGATCAAAAGAGCACGATTGAACGAAGATGTGGGAGGGCCGGTCTTTCTTGGTCCGAACTGTCTCGGCGTGCAATCTCGGCCCGGCAAGTATGACACGTTCTTCATTCCCGAGTCGAAGTTGGACCCCCGACGAGATGCTCCCGCACGACGACTAGCGCTGATTAGCCAAAGTGGCGCATTCATTGTCAGCCGTTTGAGCAACGTGGAATCACTTGCCCCGGCGATCACTATTTCATTTGGCAACCAGCTTGATTTGACGGTGTCTGATCTGTTGCATTCCATCGGAGATCGCGATGACATTGATACCATTGGCCTCTATGTGGAAGGATTCAATGATCTCGATGGCTTGACGCTGTTACGTACCATTCGCAAGCTACGCAATGTCGGCAAGACGATCGTTTTCTATAAAGCGGGGCGAACTTTGCAAGGGCGCGACGCTGCTTCTGGGCATACCGCGAGTATCGCAGGCGACTATGACATTTGTGAAGCAGGCGCTGCCCACGCAGGGGCGCTTGTCGCTGACACGTTCAAGGAATTTGAGCAACTCTTGGAATTGTCAGCCGCCTTGCATGATCGTACTTATAGCGGAACACAGCTTGGCGCCATTTCCAATGCAGGATTTGAAACGGTCGGCATTGCAGACAATGTGCGCGGTACTCGCTACAACATTGATCTTGCAACGCTCTCTTCAGATTCGAAGCAGCAACTTGCCCAAGCAATGGAGCAAAACGGGTTATCTCAGATCGTCAATCTGCGCAATCCAGTTGATCTAACACCTATGGCTGGCGCAATTGCCTACGAGGATGCCGCTCGCATACTTCTAACCTCGAACGAGGTCGATGCGCTGCTCGTGTCCTGTGTTCCACTCACTCCTGCGATTGCCACAACTGCAACGGAATTGGAGCGAGAACCGAATTCGCTTGCGAACCGATTCCGAGAATTGGCAAGGGAGTCCTCCAAACCGATTGCCATCATCATTGATGCGGGTTCACGCTTTGAAACGTTGGTTGCAGCATTTCGTGATGCGGGCTTGCCCGTCTTCCGTTCGTCCGACCAAGCGGTGCGATCGTTTGCCCGCTATTTGCAATACCGGCATGAGGTGAACAAAGGTGAAAAGGGGAAAACTACAACCGATGAACCCACTGATGAGGCGATGCTGCTCTCCACTCCCGCGACTTGCGGAGCGTAGTATGGCGTGCTGTGGATGATGAAATGGGCAGTTATTCAGTCGTGCGATTGATGGTGTTGGTTGTTTGCGCAAATTGCGCACCCTGGAACCACGCCTGAACCCCGACCCGATTGGGAATCGACACCATCCATTCGGCCGTTCCGTCTTCGTCAGTTATCATCCTGGAACTGGCCAATCGAGGGTGATCCAGATCCAAATCAACTTGCAGTGATGGCACATATGTCATACCCGGTCCTTGCAGACTGTAGAACAGGAATGCTGCAACGTTCGGCTTGCCGTTGATGATGGTAAACGCTGCATCTTCACCTGCGACGAGTGTTGACGCATCCAAGTTGAACGCGCTAGTCACCATTGCAATATTCAGCGCAATCGGCTGGCCACCCACCACGTCGACTACGTGGGTTTGTGATTTCCATCCTGGAGCAGAGAATCGTATCTCAAACTGCCCCTCGGGGAGAAATGCTCGATAATTTCCTCGCATTTGACCGTTTTGATAGGGGTTGCCTATTTCGTGATGCACATGATTCACTTGAATGTCAACTTGTAACGGATCTCCTGATGCAGCGTCGGTGACAACACCCGAAAGTGGAATTTCGCGTTGCAGCATCCAGACTATGCTCGGCCAGACTGTGACGGCTTCAGCTAGAGCGCTGTCGTACTCGGGTTGAAACTCCTCATGCGTCTCGATCAGAAAAGAATGCGCCCCTCGGACACCTAGTTGATACTGATACTGTTCACCCTGCGCTGATGGTGGGCGATGTTTTCCATCGTACCCTGCTGCCTCTGAGAGTGCGACGGCTTCGTCCTCTAGCCACGACGTAAGGCCGTGAAAATCACATCGGTAGGCATACAACGATTCACGGCCGGACGAATGGAAGTCGATTATTTTATCAAAGTTCTCGACATCGGAGAAGTTCACCATGGTCTGCGTTTCTGCTTCGGAGTTTGGTGATTCCCCTTTGTAAGTTTGAGAACTCTTTTTGGTCGACCCGGAGCAAGGTGTATCCCACAGGAACGGGTAGTTTCGATTCAAATCCACGCCGAACGTGTCATCGCCAAGGTCACGGCGGTTTTTTCGCCACATGTTGTCCGTTAAAAAGACGTACTCATATCCGTCAACATTCCAAACGGGTGCGATCCATATTTCGTTGGCATCAACCAGATCACGGATATCGGGGTCCGTCTCGTATAACCGAGCAAGCTCGTTCATCGCATGTAGCGCCAGCACGGGGGTAACAAGCTCTCTGCAGTGATGCGCACTTACGACCAGCACAGATGGCTCGTCTTCTGCGCTAGCTACATTGTCTGAAATTTTGAGTGCATAGATGTGCCTGCCCTCAACGGTGGGCGGTGCGCTGTACGTATCGGTCAGGTCAATCCGTTTACAAATGTCTGGGTATTCGGTTTCCAATCGATCCATCTCAGCATAGATTTCATCTAGTGTCCAATATCCATCTGGCACTTCATCAACGAATCCGGATTGTCGCTCGGCCTGAATTTCTGCAAACGGTCGGCCATGATCGACAACGGTCCAATGCAGATTCATAGAGCCAAGTTGCTCACGATCGCGGGCAGAAGTTATCACATCAATCGTGTGATCGGCAGACTGGCCATGTAAAACATCAAAACCAGAATTGATGAGGATTGCGCGCATCTTGCTGGTAGATTGGTCGGTGGCGATGCGAATGCGCTCGAGCGGTCTCGACGCGTTGCCACTGGATTGTGCGATGGCGACGCTAGAGCCGCCCGCCAACCATAAGCACGCCCAGCCACAAAATAACTGACACATTGATAGGCCTTTTAAAAGGCTCAAAGAAGACATAAGACCAATCTCCAGTACAGGTAGGCAGTGTCGGGGATCCTGGAACGAGATTCGCTACTTTGATCATCATACTGTGACCACGCGAGAATCCATATCAAGAAAACAGTGAAGTCCTAGCGTTATTCCCAGTTGTGCAAAGAAGAGGCTTGACCGTCCGGTTTTTGTTTGGTATGTTGCACGCATGAATTCTGAGGAAGTTACCCATTCCACCCTGCCTAACCCAAGGGCTTCCGCCGATCGCGAGAACGACGTTCTCGCAGCGGTCGAACGCATCTGGGGCTATACCTCGCTTCGTCCTATGCAAAAGCAAGCGGTGCTGGCGGGGATTGATCGGCAGGACTCTCTTGTCGTCCTGCCCACCGGGGGTGGCAAGAGCCTGTGCTATCAAGTGCCGCCTTTGATCACCGGGCGGCTGGACATTGTCGTTTCACCGCTCATTTCACTCATGAAGGATCAAGTCGATGGACTGCGAGCAAACGGGTACCCCGCCTCTGCTCTGTACTCAGGAATTACTGACGGCGAACGGCATGCGATTGCAGATGAAGTCCGCCATAACAAGATCCACTTGCTGTTCGTTGCTCCCGAGCGATTGATGCAATTTCGATTTCTCAATTTCTTGAGTGAAGTTGGTGTAACATCTTTCGCAATAGATGAAGCCCATTGCATCAGTCACTGGGGCCATGATTTTCGCCCAGAGTATCGACGATTAGCTGAATTACGTGTGCGATTTCCAAGCGCTAGCTTTCATGCGTTCACCGCAACTGCAACCGTGCAAGTCCGCGAGGATATCGAACGCCAGTTGAATCTCCGCAATGCACGTGTGTTGGTGGGTTCTTTCGATCGGCCGAATTTGGTGTACCGCATGGTGCCCCGCGTGGATCTGCGCAGTCAGGTGCTCGAGGTGCTTGATCGACATGATGATGAAGCAGCCATTGTGTATTGCATTAGCCGCAAGGAAACAGAGCAACTGGCGGATTATTTGAATGCGCAAGGCGTGCAGGCCAAAGCGTATCATGCGGGCAAGAGCCCAGACGAGCGCAAGCGAGTACAGGAGGCATTTGCAAGTGAATCGTTGAATGTGGTGGTGGCCACGGTTGCATTTGGCATGGGAATTGACCGGAGCAATGTGCGCTGTGTCATTCATGCGGCGATGCCAAAAT